>Ga0116223_10000022_pt1 | contig 205838 bp, 160 predicted proteins | sample Sb_taG_3_FD_90092 | JGI IMG/M metagenome (GOLD analysis project Ga0116223, IMG submission 90092) | Peat soil microbial communities from Weissenstadt, Germany - Sb_50d_a_PC metaG | ecosystem: Environmental > Terrestrial > Soil > Wetlands > Peat | place: Germany: Weissenstadt | collected... | reverse complement strand
CCTTCCATTCCTCTGCTCTGCTACTGTTCTTCATTGGCTGGTCTCCTTTTTGCACTTCGAGTGCGCTGCGGACAGCATCTTAAGCTCGTTCCGCGAGACCAGCCGTCTCATCCCATCTGAAGCGGAGACTGATTCTGCTGCATTTACGGTATCGCTGGAGGCGATACCCTGATACCAATCGCGAGTTTTTCAGAAAACTGTACAGCCGCGTTGCTGCGCCGACTGAACATGTACCTCTGATTGAGAATCGGCTTGGAGTCGGGCGACGAGACTCCACATTTCAACGTATGCTGGTGGCTGTGCGGACGCTTCGGATCGCATTGGCGCTGGCGCTGTTCATCCCGCTGGGGTCGTCGTACCGCGCTCGCGAGAAACACGAAGACACCTCCGGGCTCCGACTCCAAAGCGATGATCAAGAGTGGGCGCAGAAAACCTTAGGCACGCTTTCCGTCGAGGAGAAGGTTGGCCAGCTGTTCATGATTCGTATGCGGCTGGGGAACTCGGGGGTGCGCAGCTCCGAGTACTCGCGGATCTCCTATAGCGTTGGCAAGTATCACATCGGATCGCTGGCAATGTCAGCGCCGCCGGGAGGAAGATTTCCTCACAGCGACCACCGCTATCAGGCAGTCGTCCTGCTCAACCAGCTACAGGCAGAAGCGAAACTGCCGCTGCTGGTTGCCGGAGATTTTGAGCAGGGTGTGCTTCCGGCGCATCTTTTCGGCACAACCGTGTTTCCCCACGCGATGGCGTTCGGCGCGGCGGGAAAGGTGGCCTACGCCGAAGAATTCGGCCGCATCACGGCACAGGAAAGCCGTGCGATCGGCGTGCACTGGAACCTTTTTCCTGTCGCCGACGTGAATTCCAACCCAGCTAACCCGATCATCGGCACGCGAGCGTTCGGCGCCAATCCGGAGCAGGTGGGGGCGCTGGTGGCTGCCTATATTCGCGGGGCGCGGGCGAACGGAATGCTGACCACGGCCAAACACTTTCCGGGTCACGGCAACACGGGGACGGATTCGCACCTTGCGGTCGCACGAGTCGACGAGGACATGGAGCACTGGCGCGCCGTCGACCTGCCGCCGTTCCGCAAAGCGATCGAGGCCGGGGTCGATGCTGTCATGACGGCGCACATCAAGATACCAGCGCTCGATCCACACCCCAACCTTGTGGCTACGACGTCCCCCGCCATCGTTACTGATCTGCTCAAGAACGAACTCGGTTTTAACGGAATCGTTGTCACGGACGCCCTGGACATGGCGGGCCTAACCCGCCTCTACGCGGGAAACATCGGGCGCGCCGCGGTGGATGCTTTTAAGGCGGGGAACGACGTGCTCACTATGCCCGGCGACCTTGACGCGAGCTACCGGGCCGTGCTCGATGCTGTCCGCGCAGGAGAGATTTCTGAGCAGCGTCTGGACGCGTCCGTCTTGAAAATATTGCAGGCCAAAGCTTCCCTGAATCTGCAGAAGAATCGCTTGGTGGACATAGCGGCGATTCCGCGGCTGGTGGGCAATCCGGCAAATGTTGCCACGGGTCAGCGAATCTCCGACGACTCCATCACCCTGGTGCGAGACAACGGCAAACTGCTTCCGCTCAGACGCGGAGGATCGGTTAAGAACGCTGTTCTCGTAAATCAGCGAGGAGGACAAGATCGTCGCACCGTGCTCGTGATCGTGATCTGCGACAACGTTCGATCCGAGGATGGCCGTGTTCTGGAGCGTGAAATTCGTTCCCGAATGCCTGAGGCAAACGTAGTCTATGTGGACCCCAGCGTCGAGCCTGGCGAGACGGATGAAGTGCTGGAGGCGGTGGACAGGGCGCGGGCCGTTGTGGTAGCCGTGTACATCGTGCCCTCGGCGGCGAGATCGAGGAAAGTGGGGCGCGGGGGAAGGCATCCTGCGTCTCTTCCGGACTCGACGAGCGCTTTGTTCGAAAGGATTCTCGGCCGCGCCAGCGAAAGAACCGCAGTTCTGGCCATGGGAAATCCATACCTGGCCGATGATTTCCCCACAATTCAGAACTATATCTGCACCTTCTCGAACGTGACGGTTTCGGAGATCAGCGCAGCCCGAGCGCTGTTTGGGGAAATCCCGATGCGCGGTCAAATGCCGGTCAGTCTTTCCAGCTTCCGCGTACAGACCTCACGACCGGCGCAAGTCGCGAACATAAGGCTTCTGAGATCAACCCCGCGTTTGGACGTGATGGCGCCTGCTCCGCTAAAATCAAAGTAGGTTCTGTGGTCCCTCATGTCCCTAACCAAGTCCCAAGCGCTGGAGATGTTCGAGTCCGATGACCTGATTGGCATCGGGATGGAAGCCGATGCGGTGCGGCGCAGGCTGCATCCGGAGGGCGTGGTCACCTATATCATCGACCGCAACATCAACTACACCAACTTCTGCACCGAGTACTGCACCTTCTGCGCGTTTTATCGTCCGCTGAAGGGGCCGGCGGCGAAGGAAGGGTACATTCTCGACTTCGAGACCATTTGCGAGAAGATTCGCGAGACGGTGGAACTGGGCGGTACGGGTGTGCTGATGCAGGGCGGGCTGCATCCGGATTTGAAAATTGACTGGCACGAGAAGATGCTGCGCGGAATCAAGGAGCGTTTTCCGCAAGTCCATCTTCATTGCTATTCGGCGTCGGAGATTATTGCGATTGCGGAGTACAGCGGGTTTTCGATTCGCGACACGATTCTGCGGCTGCGCGATGCGGGGCTTGATTCGATTCCGGGCGGCGGGGCGGAAGTGCTGGATGATGAAGTCCGATACAAGATTGCGCGGCTGAAATGCCTGACGGACGACTGGCTCAACGTGCATCGCACGGCGCATCAGGTGGGGATGCGGACGACGGCGACCATGATGTTTGGCGTGGGCGAGAACTACGAAAACCTGGTCAACCACTTCCAACGGCTTTACGAGCTGCAGGAAGAGACGGGCGGGTTCATGGCGTTCATCCCGTGGAGCTTCCAGCCGCAGAACACCGCGCTGGGCGGGCGGCACTGGGACGAAGCGACCGCGGTCGACTATTTGAAAGTGCTGGCCATCTCGCGCATCTATCTTTCGAACTTCCTCAACGTGCAATCGAGTTGGGTGACGCAGGGGCTGAAAGTTTGCCAGATGGGGCTGAGGTTTGGCGGGAACGACGTCGGCTCGGTGATGCTGGAGGAGAACGTGGTGCGCGCCGCGGGTGTGACTAACTGCACGACGGAAGAAGAGTTGCGGCGGATTATTCGCGATGCGGGTTTTCGGCCGGCGCAGAGGGATACGTTGTACCGGCAGTACTTTCTGAACTAATACGGACAACCGCGCTCCGCGCGGTGGACGGACGAGGCGTCCGTCCCTCCATCGATCGTCGCTACTGCTTCAGAATCCAGCTTGAAATCTTTTCCAGCGCTACCGGGGACATGGTTTCTTCGATCTCGGAGTATTCGGCGGGGGCGCCGGTTTTCGCGGTCTGGAACAGGTGGTTTAGGCCGGGGAGTTCGTCGACTTCGAAATGCTTGTTGCCGGCTTCTTCCAGGGCTTTGCGGATCGCGGGGAGATTCAGTTTGGGCGGGACTTGCGTATCTTTCTCGCCGTTGATGGCTAGAACTGGGCAAGTTACTTTGCGCAAGGCCGTTGCGGGATCGTAAGTCAAGAAGTAGCGGAACCACGGCGAGGTGATCTGCTTGATTTGGACACCGATTTGCGCTTCCGGAACATCCCCCGCCAGTTTTTCTTTTAGCTCTTTCTCCAGCACGGCTTGATCTTTTTCGGTCTCGACTAAGGTGAGCATCTCTTTTTCCTTCGCGGCGTCTTTGGCAGCTTGTTCGGGACTCTTACCGCCGGCGACTTGAATGGCCTCTCCCTGCGCGACCAAAATCTGATCTCCTGGGACGCCGGTGCCGGCCATCATCACGATGAACGCGACATCTTTGTTGCGCGCGGCGATCATGGGAGCGATGACTCCGCCTTCACTGTGACCGATCAGGCCAATCTTGTGAGGATCGACTTCGGCGCGCGTTTTGAGATAGGCGATGCCGGCCTCGGTGTCGGTGGCGAAATCGGCGGTCGTGGCCGTCGCGAAGACTCCGGTTGACTTGGCCGTGCCGCGGTCGTCGGCTCGCAGCACAGCGATTCCGTGGCGCGTGAGATAGTCGGACAGAATCAGGAACGGCTTGTGTCCGAGCAGACTCTCGTCGCGATCCTGCGGTCCCGAGCCCGTGATCAGCACTACTCCGGGAAACGGGCCTTTGCCCTGCGGAATCGTCAGAGTAGCGGCCAGCGTTACGTTCTGTAGTTTGTTGTCGTAGGAGACTTCCTCTTCGCGATAGGGGTAGGGCTTGACCGGAACCTGTGGGCGCTTGAGTTCGAGATCCGCCTGATCCTTCACGCGCTTAAGCAGGAGCGGATGCGGGCTGCCGAATTGAGTGAACGTTCCGTCGATGGATTGCAGATCGGCGGCGATCTTGCCGTCGAAAACTCCGCCGATCGCTTTGGCTTCGATTTTCAGCGACGCGCCGTCGCGCGTGACGGACGTCGTGGGCGCGCCTTTGACGTTCTGGTCGGGACTGTCGAGGGTGGCGATGAGGCCGTCTTCGGTGTTGGTGATGTGAAAGACGACGCGCAGGCGCATGGGTCCGAGGTCAAGCGATCCCATCCAGGCGCCATCGATGTCGGAGGGCTTGGCGGGTTTGTGCTCGGTCTTGATGGGAGCGGTGGCTCGTTTGAAATCGAGCGGCACGGCGGAGCCTTGGGTCCACGTGCCGGAAATCGTCTTTGCATGAGCCGCAACCTTGCCCTCGTAAGTGCCGTGGACGTCTTCGATGTCGAGGCTCAGCTTGGAATCTTTGAGGGAGATGGAGCTTACGGGAATTCCGTTGGCTCCCTGGTCGACGCTGTCGAGGGTGGCCTTGAGACTGCCGTCCGCGGCTTTCGCAATGTGCAGAACGAGGCGCAGTTCGGCCCCACCCGCGCTGATAGTTCCTTGCCAGTCGCCGGCGATGTCCTGCGCGACCGCGGTAGTCGAGAAGATCAGTAGTGCGATGAAGATCAAGATTCGTTTCATGAGTTCGCCCCTCCTTGGGCGAGAGAAGATTTCAATCATTACTACTTCAAGGCGAAGGGTTCATGCTGACCACATGCGTCACTTCGCGACGCAGGGCGGACGAGGCGTCCGCCCCTCCACGATTACATCTCGGCATTGAGTTCATCGATCGAGCGTTGCAGACACTTCGCGGCTCGCTGGTTCATTTTCCAGACGCCGATGAACAGCAACACCACGAAGAGGTCGAATGCCCCCACTCCAATCCATCGCACCGAGCGCGGAAACGACACGGCATAAGCGATCGTCAACATCAGGTACCCGGGAACCATCGGCGCGAGATACCAAGGCCACACATTCTTAACGGTGTCGCGTTGGCGCTCCAGCTCTCCCCGGAAGAACTGCAGAGAAGTGGAGGGTTCCAGACCGGCAGGCAGAGTCTTGACGGAGCCTTTGCGATGAAGCTGAATCGCAATCCAGATCATAGCGGCGATGAACAGTCCGTGCGCAATGCGGAACAGAACATCGTGAGTGTCGAACAAGAAATAGGCGAAGAGTCCAGATGCAAGCAGGCAGCCCACCGACTCGCGGCGATTTCTCCACCGGATTCGACGCTCGAACTTGCCTGCACGACGCCGGATTTCTTCGGCTGACATTTTGATGCCCTCCACTGGCTGGTGCTGCCAGATCTGTTGTGCTTGCTTGTTGGGAAGTTCATTCATGGTCCGATCCCCCTTGCTGAAACTGGCGAACCAGCACGGTCTTGATGCGGTGAATCTTGGTGGCGACGTTGCCGGGTGACAGACCGGTAATCTCTCCGATTGAAGCGGCGTCCAGACCTTCGAGATAGGACAGGATCACGTGCCGATCCAACGGTTTCAGGCGCTGAATCAGATTCAGTAAGCGGTCGAGAGCCTGGTTGCGGTCGGCAGCTTGCGGGCCGCTGTTTGCGTCGGGCAGGTTCTCCAACTCTTCCAGTCCGACCAAGGCCTGCGATCTCGTGCGCCGCTGCCGGAGCACGTGTGACGCTCCGACGTTGTGAGCCACGCGGTACATCCAGGTGCGAACCGAGCAACGACCGTCAAATCCTGCAAAACTGCGCCACAGGGCGACGTGAATGTCCTGCAGAAGGTCACGCTGGAGATCCGGGTCCGCTTCGTAGGCGCGCGCCAGTCTTGCGAGGGCCGCGCCATAAGTCTCTGCGGCGTCCCGATAGAGTTTGTCCTGCGTTGACTCTGTGACCGGCATGGTCTCAATTGCGCTCACATCAAGGTAGTCGACGAAGACGGAACTTTATTACAGGAGAAATTCGGAACTGGGGCAGTGGTAAGCCTTTCGTCATCTGTGCCAGTCTCCTCTCCACTCCACCAAGCCCCGCGCTGACACTCCTCTCAGTTCAGTTCGCCGCGCTGCTCCAGTCGCTTGTAGAAGACGAGCGAGTAGATCACGGGAACCAGGGCCGCGACGGGGATCGAAGTCATCGGCAGCCAGAATGGTGCTCGCAAGAGTACGGCGAGCAGGCCCAGCAAGCCTCCGGCGAAGAACGTCTTGGCGGCGAAGCGGTGCGTGGCGTTCCACACGCGTTCGTTGGCGAGCGTCCACGGCGTGCGGATGCCGATAAAGAAATTCCGGCGCACTTTCCCCATGACGTTGCCCAGCAGGGCGATCAGCAGAGACACGCCGCCCGCGATGGCGCGGCCCATGTCCAGCGTCATCCCCAGCGCCGATGCCAATACCAGCAGGTGACAGTAGGCCAGCATGGCGACAGTCACGATCATGATGTAGAGGTACGTGGCGCGGAACGAGTCCACCTCGAACTTTTTGGGAGAGAGCCAGGGCAGCGCCGCAAACATCAGAACGATGAGCAGCATCAGCCCCGGCCCGAAGAGAAACAGGGACGACTTCGGTCCCCATCCGTTTACATGTCCTCGCGCGTCCCAGTGCACGGGGACGATATTGGGCAGTTGCGGGTAGGCCACTACCGTTCCGGCGAGAACAGCCAGAACGACCGCCCCGGCGCCCAGATAGTATTTTTGTGTGGTTGTCATTTTGCGTCCTCTCCCGGCGGAGTTTCTGCTCCGGGCTCTTCGTCAGGTCGTGCTTCGCTGCCGCGGATCAAGTGCATAGCCCACGCCATCAAGTCCTGCACTACGGTAGTGTTCAGTCCGTACCAGATCTGCTGGCCGTCGCGGCGGCTGGTGAGCAGGTCGGCGTCCTTCAAGACCGAGAAATGATGCGACATGGTGGGTTTGGTCATGTCGAAGCGCTCGGCCAGATCACCGGCCGTCATTTCGCCGCGGCGGAGCAGGCTGAGAATCTCGCGGCGGGTCGGGTCGGCCAGGGCTTTGAACGCCTTGTTGGAGGACGGGGCCATAGTTAGATCATCATGTAATTAGATAATCATCTAATTATAAAAGATGGTTCTGTTTTGTCAAACATGAGTCTTTCGTCGGAGGTGCCTCACCGTGAGAAGAACCCCTTCAGCCACAAAGGACACGAAGGTGCACGAAGGAACCCTTGGAAGACGGTGCTTTGGCCAAGGTCCGGTCCGGGGTAGAATGAGGCGTTGGCCGACCCTCACGGCCAGTCTGGCAGCAGTTCCCCAGCGTTCCCTTACCGAATCCATGAAACGGGTTTCGGCACTACTGACGATCCTTCTGCTGGGCTCGTCCGCCATGGCACAGAGCCCGGCCAACGGGAGGCCTGCGGGCCGTGCCGTGATCGAAGGTATAGTCACGAAGGATCCCGGCGGCGAGGCGGTGAAGAAGGCTCTGATCGAGCTGATCGCGGAGAACCAGGCCGAGGGCGGCGACTATACGGCGGTTACGGGCGCGGACGGCGTCTTTCATATCGAAGGCATTGTGCCCGGACGCTACCGTCTGTTCGCCGAGCGCACCGGATTTCTTGAGGTAGACAAGCACCGGGCTCGAACGGAAGGCCGAGTTCTTGCCCTGGCCGCGGGGCAGGAAGTGAAAGACGTGCGGATTCGTCTTGAAGCCGCGGCCGTCGTCCGGGGGCGCGTGACCGATGAAGACGGAGAGCCTCTGCCCAACTCGCAAGTGGCCGTGCTGCGCCAGACGTTCGTTTCGGGCCCCAGCCGCTGGGAGCAAGCGGGGACTGAGCGCACAAATGATCTGGGGGAATATCGGATTGCGGGCTTGCCAGCGGGGAGCTACTACGTCTCGGTGAGTCCGCCGCCGGATTTCAAGAGTCTGATCGAGGCGGCAGGCGCTGCGGCTGTGGAGCCAGGTCACGCGAGTGCGCCAGACAAGTCGGCGACCGCGTCGAATCAGGCTACGTTGAATCAGGCGACGTCGTATCAGACGACTTACTATCCCGGCACCGCGGATCGCAGCCAGGCGGCGCCGATCCAGTTGCACGCGGGCGACGATTTTCCGGTGAATTTTTCGCTGACGCCGAGTCCGAGCCTGAGCATTCGCGGCTCGGTGGTGAATCTGCCGCTGCGATCTTCGGCGGTGATCATGTTGCAGTCGCACGATTTCAGCGTGGTGCTGAACGGCGCGGAGGTTCGCAAAGACGGCAGCTTTGTGATTCGCGACGTCGCCCCCGGAGCGTACACGATCCTGGCTACGGTCGAGAATGCATCGGTGCCGATGATGGCGCGGCAATCTCTACAGGTGGCATCCAGCGTCGATGGCCTGCGGCTGGCGCCCCAGCCCGGAGGATGGGTTCACGGCCGCTTGCGCCTGGAAAGCAAGGGCGGTCTTGGCCGATTCGATCCCAGCCAGATTTTTCTCGCGCTGCGCTCGGTCGACGGCGATGACGAATCGCTCGGCGCGTTCAGCATGGGAGATGCGTTCTCGAACCTGGCTCACGTGGCGGGTGATGGCAGCTTTGAATGGAAGAGCGTTCCGCCGGGAAACTATTATGTGCAGCTCGCTGGCGATGGCGGGACGAATTCCGACTTGTTTTTGAAATCGGCGCTGGCAGGGAATCTCGACACAGACGATTCGGGAATCAGCGTGAGTGGCGGCTCGGTCGTGCTCGATCTGGTGGCGAGTGCCAATGGAGGCGTGGTGGATGGCGTTGTCGTCGACGGCAAAGGCGCGCCAGTCGCGAATGCGGTGATTGTTGCCGTTCCCGAGGCACGCTTGCGCACGCGAGTGGACCGATACCGCAAGACGGTCAGCGATCAAAGCGGACACTTTACTGTGCACGGTATCCCGCCCGGCGAGTACACGCTGTTCGCGTGGGAAAGCGTGGACGGAGAAGCCTACTACAATCCTGAGTTTCTGAAGAGCCATGAAGGGCAGGGGAGTGCGATGAAGATCGGCGAGGGCGAGCGGAAGACGGTGCAGGTGGAAGTGATTTCTGAGGCGGAAGACCAACCGTAAGGAATGGCGCATTGGGATGCAGAGTGAAAATCCCCACTTCTCGCAAAGAACGCGAGAAATGGGGCACCCGGCGGCGGTGCGGTTCAAGACGAGGGGTAAGTCGAAATCAAAGTCAAAACCTGGGCGGACAGAGCCTGCCCTGAGCGAAGTCGAAGGGAGTGTCCGCCTCACACGCCGCGCTGCGCGCGGCGGACGGCCGAGGGCGGCCGTCCCCACATAGACCAGTTTCTACAGAGGTTCCACTTCTTCCTTCACTTTACGACTGGGGAGTCTCCATCCGCGGGCTTGGTTTCGTCGGCGTGGATCTTGCCGTCATCTTCGGCGTAGAACGAACGGTGTTGCGCGTCCAGATTCTTCGGAGTCATGGTGAAGACGTAGCTGTCTTTTTTCCCCTTGAAGGTTGCGGTGTAGTCGCCGCGATCAGGGTTGACCATGCGCTTGGTGAAGGAACCGGAATGCACGAGTTCGGCAAGCGTAGTGGCGTAGTGGTCGTATTGCTTGTTGAACTGGTGCTGGGCACGAATGACGACCCGCATGTAGGCGAGAGCGGCGGCTTCGGAGTCGGAGCGGGCAGGATCGCCTTTGAACTTGGGCTGGTATTCCGGAGCTTGTGGCGCCGGAGGCGCGGCGGGTGCGGTGTCTTGCGCGAACAGCGTGCAACCGACCAGGAAAAACGCGATGAGGATCGCGCACAGTCGCGTCGTTCTCTCCAGGGGAACAGTCGTGCGAACGGCGACGCGAACGGCTGCTCCGCGATGCTTCAGGATATCCGCGGGGGCGCGTTCAGAAATGTGCGCCAACGTGCTCTTGACTTCGACTGCCAATGCAGCATTCATGCTCATTTTTCCATGTTACTCCCGTAATTTCACTTCGGTCACCTTCTCTTTGCAACGCGCCGAATTATTACTATGCTGGATAGAAGAATCTAGCCCTACAGGGAAAATTATGAAAGCAGCAGTCGCCAGAAAACCAGTAATCAAGATCGCGGTGGTGGAAAGTGATCCGTTGCGCTTTGTCGGATTCCGCGCGTTGTTCGACTCCGAGCCCGAGTTCGAACTCGTCTCCGCGGCACTGCCCGAGATCAGCACCTTGCAAGGTATTGATCTCATCCTGCTTGGCAACCGCTCGGGGCAAAACCTGTTTGACGTGATGGCAAGCTTGAAGGCGACACGGCCGGATTTACGGATCATCGTGACCGGTTCCGGAATTGACGAAGAAACCATCCTGAAAGCGATCGCTTCCGGGGCGAAGGGATATGTCGATGAGGCCGCCACACCGGCGGAATTCGCTCAGGCGATACGCGTGGTGAACCAGGGTTCGGTGTGGGCTCCGCGGCGTGTGCTGTCGATGTTCATCGAGCGCGTGTCGTCGGCTCCGGGCCGGATCTTCCCGGCGGGCCGGGTAACGTTCACCGACCGTGAGAAAGAAGTGCTCGAGATGCTGGTAGCCGGCCGTTCCAACAAGGAAATTGGCGGGCAGCTTGGGATCGAGGAGCGCACGGTGAAGGCGCACGTCGCCAAATTGATGCGCAAGGTGGGCGTGCAGAACCGCATTGCGTTGTCGGTGCATGCCATTACGCATTCGCTGGTGACGACGAAGTAGAGCCGCTGTCAGCTCTCAGCTGTCGGCTGTCAGCCGGCGGAACTGTCGGATGATTTGCACCGCTTCCTGTAGATTTTGTTTGGGCGCCCCTGTCCGGGCGTGCCCGCGAGTAATCCTGAGGACCACTTACCTTCGTAATCTTGTGGGGTTTTAGGGCGTGGCACATACTCGCCTTACCTACCACAGAACCTGGGAGACGGGGTTGAGAGTGGCGATTAGGGTCACTGCTTTCAGCCCCGCATTTTTTGTCCCAGATTTTCTCTTCTGCATTCAATTCCATAAACAGTTTGCACGCAGGACGGCAGCGCCTGAAGGCGCGATTGTTCCCATTCACACTTGCGGCACGCCTGAAGGCGTGCCCTGATACGAACTGACTACGACCGCATGCCGCGGTGCGGAACTTCGGCCGCCAATTCCATACAACGGCGCGACTTCATTTACAATCCAAGTATCAGATCCCAGTTCATTTTTTGTGTGGTGAGGAACCATGAAGAAGCTTGTGTTGCTGACCCTGATCGTGTCGCTGTGCTCGTTTGCCTTTGCGGCGGACGATGAACCGAAGGAATCCAAGGCCACGGAACGCTTGCAGGCCGCCGCGGATGTGTTGAATGAGATCCAATCCGCGCCCGATTCCGGCATTCCCAACGAGATTCTGGGGTCGGCCGAATGCGTCGCCGTTGTTCCGTCCCTGTTGAAAGGCGGATTCATTGTGGGTGCCAAGTACGGGCGCGGGCTGGCTAGTTGCCGCACGCCGAAGGGATGGAGCGCCCCGGCATTCTTCATGGTGACGGGAGGCAGCTTCGGATTTCAGATCGGCGGACAAGCGGTCGATCTCGTGATGCTGATCATGAACAAGGACGGCATGCAGCATCTGCTGTCGAGCAAGTTTGCGCTGGGGGCCGACGCTTCGGTGGCGGCGGGGCCCGTCGGACGTCATGCCGAGGGCAATACCGACTGGAAGATGCGGGCTGAAGTGCTGACCTACTCGCGGGCGCGCGGCGTCTTCGCCGGGGTGAGCCTGAACGGAGCCGTGGTGAAGCAGGACAAGGACACCACGCGCGAGTTCTACGGACACATGGTGACGTCCAAGTCGTCGCTGACGGGCGCAGTGGATGCGCCGGCGGGGGCGAATCCGTTTCTGACGACGCTCGCGAAGTGGGGGCAGGAAGCGGCGAAGTAATGGTTCGGCGCGCCCGTAGGGAAGCGAGCCAAACGCGCGATTGTGGCGTCGCAAAGAACGCGACGCGACGCGCGGCTCGCCCAGGTCCTTCGTCGGGCAAAAAGCGCTCTCCTCAGGATGACAAGCAAACTGTTGTGGCCGCGTTTGACATGCCTTTTTAGCGGTGATACGGTCACGCTTCCCTGATGCGGCGGAAACTCGAATACGCGGCAGCCTGGCCGTTCATCAAGATCCTGGGTACTCTGCCGCGCCCGCTTTCGCGTGCCTGCGCGATCGGGCTGGGTTGGGCGTTTTATCTGCTGCACTTCCGGTTGCGCCAGGTGGGAATGCGCAATCTCGCCATGGCGTTTCCGGAAAAGAGTGTGGCCGAGCGGAAACGCATTCTGCGCGGAGAGTTTCGCTCCCTGGGGCGCCAACTCGCTGAACTGTGCCAGTTTCCCCGTTACACCCCAGAGAATGTCGACGAGGTCGTGGTGTATGACGGGCTGGAGAACTACGAGCGGGCATACGCGCGAGGCAAGGGAGTGCTGTTCCTGACGGCGCATTTCGGTGGGTGGGAGCTTTCCGCGTTTGCGCACTCTCTGCACGGTCACTGGCTGCACATCGTCATGCGGCCCATGGACAATCCTTATCTCGACCGGCTGATCGATCGCTACCGCACGATGCACGGGAACAAGACCGTGGCCAAGGATGATTTCGTGCGCGGGTTGCTGGCGGCCATGAAGGCGGGAGAAACGGTCGGAATCCTCATGGATACGAACATGACTCCGCCGCAGGGGGTGTTCGTGGATTTTTTTGGCATTCCGGCGTGTACGGCCAGTGGCCTGGCCCGGATTGCGTTGCGCACGGACGCGGCGGTGGTTCCCGGCTTCACAATTTGGGATGAGGCGATGGGCAAGTATCGGCTGCGGTTTGATCCTGCGCTCGAATTGATCCGCAGCGGCGATCAGGAAGCGGACATCGTCGCTAACACGCAGATGTTCACCAAGGTCATTGAAGACTACGTGCGGAAATATCCCGAGCAGTGGTTGTGGGTGCATCGGCGGTGGAAGACGCGGCCGGAGGGGGAGAAGGGATTGTACTAGTGGAAGTCAAAATCCCCCATTTCTCGCGCAAAAGGCGCGCGAGAAATGGGGCACCCGCACCCGACCTCGGACTTCGGACCTTGGACTTTAGGCTTCGGAGCCTTCACGACTACTCTGTCCGCTGGTGGACACTCCACTACGAAACCGGACAGAACGAATCGCTCTGCACAAACTGTTGCTGCCTGAAAATCAAATGAGTTGACCATTGCCGGGGTTGGCCGTCCATGTGCAGGGAGCTTCTCATCCTTTGTTCCTGGGGATACGCCTTATGCAGACCTTGCTTCAGGACTTCCGCTTCAGCCTCCGCCAACTGCTCAAGAGTCCTGGATTTTCCCTGACCGCGGTTCTATCGCTTACCCTCGGCATCGGAGCGACCACCGCCGTCTTTAGCGTTGTCTACGCCATCCTTGTGAACCCTTATCCCTATGCGGCCTCGGACCGGATGGTTCACATGCGGCTGCTCGACAACTCGCAGCAGGAACGGGGATTTGGGTTGACGGGCGCACAGTGGCAGCAGATCCGCAAGTCGCCCGTTGTCGAAGATGCCTTCATGGAAGACGACTGGAGCCTCACCGTCACCGGGCGCGATCTCCCGGAAGATGTGCAAGGCGTCTACCTGACTTCGAATGGTTTTTCTTTTCTGGGCGTTCCGGCCGCGCTGGGACGGGGATTGATTCCCTCCGACGCGATCGATGGGCAGGAACCCCAACCTGTTACCGTGCTCGGTTATAAGTTCTGGCAACGGCACTTCAACGCAGATCCGGCAGTGGTAGGTCAGACCGTGCAGTTGGTGCACAAGAATTACACGATCGTAGGCGTGGCCGCGCCGCGCTTTACCTGGGGTGATGGCGATGTTTACCTCCCGCAGAAAGTTACACAGGACCCCACCAAGGCGTATTACGTCGGGATTCGCCTGAAGCCGGGAGTGACGCACGAGATGGCGAATGCCGCCCTGCAGCCGCTGATCGAGCAGTTCGCCAAGGAAACGCCGAAACATTTTCCCTCCGATCATTTCCAGTTCCGCGTGGTTGGCCTGAACGAACAATTTGTTCACCAGTTGGGCGGGACCTTGTACCTGCTGTTCAGCGCGGTGGCGCTGCTGCTGGCCATCGGCTGCGGAAATGTGTCGATCCTGCTGCTGGCGCGAGGGACGGCGCGTCAGCACGAAATGGCGGTTCGTACGGCGATAGGCGCCAGCCGCGGCCGTATCATCCGCCAACTGTTGACTGAGTCGTTGCTGCTTTCGCTGACCGGAGCCACGCTCGGCGTGCTTGTCGCCTATCGGGCGCTTGCACTGATTATCGATCTATTGCCGAAATATTCCTTCCCGCACGAGGCCGCCATCCAGATCAATCTACCGGTGCTGGTTTTCAGCGTAGCGATCGCGTTGCTCACTGGAATTCTGTTTGGCCTGTGGCCCGCGCTTCAGATCTCGCGGCCTGAGGTAAGCCAGGTGATGCAGTCCAGTACGCGCAAGATTGCGGGGGGCGTGCGTGGGCGCGCAACCCACAGCGTGCTGACCGCCACACAGGTTGCCCTCACGCTGCTCATGCTCGCCGGCGCGGGCGCGGCGATGGAGGGGTTTCTGCGGCTCATCCACACGCCGTTGGGCTATGACCCGCACAACGTCATGTCGGTAGGAATCCCTGTACATGACGGAGCGTACCCGACCTGGGAAGCGCGCCTGGCTTACTTCGAACAGCTGCGCAACAAAACGGCCACCGTGCCCGGTGTGACCATGGCCGCGATCTCGACCAACGCGACTCCGCCCTCCAATGGTTGGGGGACAACCGTCGAGATCCTGGGCACGCCGCGGCGCGATGAGCAAAAGGTCCGGGTCAATTTCGTAAGCCCGGGCTATTTCCCGATTCTCCGCATCGCCGTCGCCCACGGAAGGATTTGGGACGAGACCGAGAACCACAATGCCGCTCATGTGGCGGTGATCAACCAGACCATGGCGAAGCTGTACTTCCCCGAGGGCGATGTGATCGGACACTCGCTGAAAGTTCCCGACATGAAGGACGAGCCGCCTTACACGACTTCTGCGCCGGGCTCCGACGGCTGGCTGCAGATCGTGGGCATCATTGCCGACAAGCGCGATGACGGTCTCAGAAATCCGATTCTGCCCGAAGCCTTCGTACCTTACACGCTGTCGATGCGCATGTGGACGCAGATTCTGGTGCGCTCTGACGTGCCGCCTCTGTCGCTGCTGCACGCTGTGGGAACCGAGGTAAACTCGGTCAACGCCGACCAGCAGATCAACGGCCAGGTCCAGGACTTGGACCACTGGATCTCTGGCCAGCAAGAATATGAGCAAGAGCAGCTGGTGGCGTGGCTGTTCGGTGCATTTGCCTTGTTGGCTCTGGCTCTGGCGTCGGTCGGGCTCTATAGCGTCATCTCCTATTCGGTGGCGCAACGGACGAATGAGTTTGGCATTCGCATGGCGCTCGGCGCGCAACGCACGCATGTGTTGCGGATTGTGTTCGCGTCTACAGTGGCGAGTGTGGGAGGCGGAATTGCGGCCGGCATCGTTCTGACGTTGGCGCTGAACAAGGTCTTGGCGCGATGGGCGGAAGGCAGTTCGCGCGATCCGCTGATCCTGCTGGCGGTGACGATTCTGTTGAGTGTTGTCGGGGCGATTGCCTGCTTCGGGCCGGCGAGAAGGGCAGTCAAAGTCGATCCGATCACCGCGCTGCGTTACGAGTAGGGAGCGGTGGGCGATCTTATTCCCGGATCAGTGGCTGAGGGTGCATCGGCGGCGGAAGATGCGGCGGGAGAGGGGAAGGGGATTTATTGAGCGGGCTGAGGTCGTCGATGAGCGTAATGGCCATCTGTTCTCACAGTTGGTAGCCCTGTGCGATACTTGCGAGACATGTACGTTCATTCCGAGGATTTGCCACTTCATCGGAGCCGGGCTTTGAACCTGATCTTGGAAGAAGTAGTCTTCATTCGAGGATACATAGCTTATGACAGACTGGTTCGCGCGCCCCGTCCTACACGTGACCGATGTTGGGGCTTCGCTCCGCTTTTACGTTGACCGGCTCGGCTTCACGAGCCCCTGGTGCCACAACGAGGACGGCAAAGCCGATGTCGCACAGGTCGACCGGCAGGGCTGCGCGCTTATCCTTGCCGACTCGTGGCCGGAGAAGATTGGCAAGGGGCTGATGTTCATTTCCCTGAACGTCGAGCCGGAGACGCAGATCGCCGCGTTGGACGCGCTGCGCGCCGAACTTGAGGCCAAAGGGGTTCCGGTCAAGGAGGGTTCGTGGGGCTACCGGCTTCTGGTGGTGGATGATCCCGACGGCAATCAGCTCTTCTTCAACTATCCGAACGAGACCGCATCCAGCAAGATTGCTGGAGATGAAGCGTAATCGTCCAGCCTCGCCTCGCCGGGACGCGCGACAACGGGCGGCGGAATGACGCTGCAATTCCGTGAAGTATTCGAACGGTTGGCGAAATATCTCGATATCACTCATTGACCTCATTTTGAGTGTAGTCACCCGTTTCTGCTGCGCCTTCCGGTAAAATCAGATCTTCCTATGAATACCTTCGAACAAATCGCTGAACGTGAGCGGCAGTTTTTGCTGCAGACTTATAACCGTTATCCAGTCGTGTTGAGCCGGGGCAAGGGCGTGTTCTTGTTCGACATTGAGGGCAAGCGCTATCTGGACTTCGTCTCAGGGCTCGGGGTGAATGCGCTGGGGCATGCGCATCCGCGGATCGTGAAGGCGATTCGTGAGCAGGCGGCGAAGTTGGTGCATGTGTCGAATCTCTACTATCACGAGTATCAGGGGCCGCTGGCGGAGAAGTTGTGCGCGCTGTCGGGCAGCTCTTCTGGAATGTCCCGGGCGTTTTTTTCGAACTCAGGGACCGAGGCGATCGAGGGCTCGATCAAACTGGCGCGGCTGGCGGGGCATCGCGCGGGCGGCGAGGCGAAGTGCCGGTTGGTGGCGCTGGAAGGGTCGTATCACGGGCGCACATTCGGTGCCCTGTCGCTGACGGGGCAGGACAAGCATCGCAAGGGATTCGAGCCGTTGCTGGAAGAAGTGACGTTTGTGAAGCAGAACGACTTGGAAGGGCTGCGGGCCGCGGTCAACGACGACACTTGCGCCATCGTGCTGGAACCGATTTTCGGCGAAGGCGGAATCTTCGAATGCTCGGTGGAGTTCCTGCGCGAGTGCCGCGCGCTTTCCGACCGTCATAAAGTGGCCCTGATCTTCGACGAGATTCAGTGTGGGTTGGGGCGCACGGGAACGATCTTTGCGTTTCAGAGTTTCGGCGTGACGCCGGACATCGTCGCGATTGCGAAGCCGATTGCGGCTGGGCTGCCGTTGGGGGCATTCATTGCGAAGGAAGAGTTCGCGTCGGCCATTTCGCCGGGACAGCATGGCACGACGTTCGGCGGCGGTCCGCTGGCGTGCCGGATTGCGCTGGAGTTTCTCGCCATCGTGGAAGAAGAAAAGCTGCTGGAGAACGTCAACAAAGTGGGCGCGTATCTGCAGCAGGAGTTGAAAGGATTGGTGGAGACGCGCGCGGCGGCGACCGGAGTGCGCGGGCGGGGGTTCATCCAAGGGATTCAGCTGGATATTCCGGCGCGTCCGATTGTGGATGCTGGGCTGGCCGAGGGAGTGCTCTTCAACAGCACGCAGGATACGGTGGTGCGGTTCTTGCCGCCGTTTTTGATGGAAGAGAAGCACATCGACAAGGGGATTCGCGTGCTGAAGAAATTGTTGGGGAAGAAGCGGAAAGCTGCGGCTTAGAGACGGGACGTCGGACCTTCGACCTCGGGATGCGCCGGGATCTGGCGCGATCAGTCAGAATCCCCACTTCTCGCAAAGGACGCGAGAAATGGGGCACCCGGAGCGTACTTGGACAAGCGCAAAAAACGGGGAGCCGAAGCTCCCCAAGTGAAGCGACAGAGGCTATGTTTCATTTAGGTAGGAGTCCGGCGGTGGGGAAAGAGTTGTCCTCTCAGCGCGAAGATTTCTCCCGATGAATCCCATTCAGGAAATTCCGTCCCGGCCCTCTGCCGTTACCGGTAATGGCGTGGAAGAGTGCTGGATGGAGTTCGATGGCGCGCGTATGCGGTACCTGCGGGCGGGTTCCGGGCCGCCGTTGATTCTGCTGCACGGATTGATGGGGTATGCATTTTCCTGGCGCTTCACGATGCCTGCGCTGGCCCCCTACGCGACTGTGTACGCGCCTGACCTGCTGGGGGCGGGGTTCTCCGACCGGCCTCGGGGGATCGATCACTCGATGCGAGCGACGGCGTTGCGCGTGTTACGCTTTGTCGAGAACCTCGGGCTCGACTCGTTCGACTTGCTGGGTACATCGCGAGGGGGGGCCGTGGCCATGTTTGCGGCTGCGGAATGCATGAACGCAGGTGGCTCCAGGCCACCGATGCGACGGTTGGTACTGGTCTGCCCGGTCAATCCATATTCTTCGCATGGCCGTTGGCTGGCGCCATTTTTCGGCACGAGTTTCGGAGCGGCGTTGTTTCGCTGGGGCGTTGGACGGATGCCGTTTCTCTTCCCTTACTTTCATGGGCGCTTATACGCCGACCGCAACGGCATTCCACCCGGAAGCCTCGAGGGCTACAAGGCGCCGTTGGCGATTCCTGGATTATTCGAGCACGCGCTGAGCATTGTCCGCACTTGGACGGCCGATCTGCGAGAAATGGATATGCTTCTGCCGAAGCTGGCGGCGGTTCCCACGCTGCTGATGTGGGGGAGCAGAGACCCGGCGGTGTATGTCTCATCCATGGAACCGCTGGCGCGGCATTTTACGAATGCGAAGACCATCGTTTTTCCGGGTGTCGGGCATTTGCCGTATGAAGAGTGTCCCGAGCAGTTCAACCGGGCAGTGATTAAGTTTTTGACAGGGGATAGGGACTAGGGGGCAGGGGTCACTGCTAGCGGCCGTGGTCCGGTGTAGGGCAGCATTCTTCTGCGCACGCCATTGTTTGGCATCCCATTTAGTTTCGACGATAGACTGACCTAACGATAGACTGACCGCTGGTCCCTGATCCCTGAATTTCACTCATGACCCACTCCATTCTCGACCTGTTACGGAATGCGGTGGTTCACTACGGATACTGGGCTGTGGCGGCAGCGCTCCTGCTGGAGAATGCGGGCGTGCCGGTGCCGGGCGAGACGGTTTTGCTGCTGGCGAGTTTCCTGGCTTATTCCGAACGCGATCTGCAACTCTCCTGGGTGATTGTGGTGGCGACGATCGCGGCCACGTTGGGCGACAACCTGGGTTTTGCGCTTGGATACTATGGCGGACGTCCGCTGCTGGGTCGTTACCAGTCTCTTTTTCGGATTCAGGACAAGACGCTGGCGCGGGGAGAAAGCCTGTTCGCGCGATTCGGGGCAGTTACGATTTTCTTTGCCCGCTTCGTATTCGGCATGCGGATCATCGCGGGGCCGATGGCTGGCGTGTTGAGGATGCCGTGGCGGAAATTCCTCGCCTACAACTTCCTGGGCGCAGCGGTGTGGGTGACGGTGATTGCAGGCGCGGGCTATCTGTTCGGCCAGCATTGGGGGCGGTTGGCGCGGGATGTGAGGCGCTTCGACATCGCGGTCGCGATCGTGGCGCTGCTGGCTGTGGCATACCTGTGGTGGCGAAGCCGGCGAGAGAATTGATTGGAGCATCAGCAGAGTAATCTTTTGCACAGGGCATTGCTTTGTTATGCGGCTATACTGTGCGGGTGTCGCGGGCCTCTTTGGGGTAGCGTGAGCAATGTCCGTGGCCGTCGTATCGATCACACCTGAAATACACCTGAATCAAACCGGTTGCGTCCGAGCCGGAATTCGGACGAGGAGGAACACATGAAAAAGATTGGGTTTCTGACTCTGCTGATCATGGCAACACTTCTGTTTACGCTCGCCTTTACAGCGGCGGCAGCTGGACCGAAAGCCTCGTCCGCTCCCGCCACGCCAGCGGTTGCTCCGGCCGCGCCTGCGGTTCCGGCAGCGACTCCGGAGCCTCATCCGCACATCACCGAAGCGCTGGAAGCGATGCGGAATGCCAAGCATCATCTTGAAACCGCGGAGCATGATTTTCACGGTCATCGCGTGAAGGCGATCGAGCATCTGAACCAGGCCATCCACGAAGCCGAAATCTGCGAACAGGAACGGTAGTCAAGAAGGGCCAACAAGACTGAAAGGCAGCGTCAGACGGACGCTGCCTTTTTTGTTTCTAAGCTGAAAGTCCTCTGTCGACTGGCCAGAAGCTATTCAGAACCGAAGGTATATCCGATGGAGGCGCCGAGGCGAAGAACGTTGCCCGAATGGAACTCGGTGTTATTTACGATGCGGTAGAAGTGGGCCTCAGGACGGACAAAGAAATTTCTCCACACGGTGTAACGGACGTCTGCGCCAACGTGCACCAGCAGGTGATTGCTGTTAACACTGACCGGGCAGCTAGAGAACTTGCAAGCGCTGAACTGGTTGTAGAAAATCAAGCTTTCGCCGCCGACGCCGGCCATGAAGTCGGCATTGATTCTGTTACGCACGTGGTGCGTGAAGACGCCGTTGACATCGTAGAGGAAGGGACGAAATCGCTGGTAGCCGTTGTAGAGCCCCTGATGGTATAGGGTCGAAACCTCCGCGCTATAGCCGAAGTGGTTCTCGAAAATGCGGTCGATGCTGAAGCCAGCGTAAGTGCCGCCCTTTTCCGCGGGCGGCGGAAAAGCCTCGGACGCGGTTGTGTTCTTGGTGGAGAAAAGAGTACTGCCACCGACGGCAACGTCAATTTGCTGGGCTTGGGCGAAAGCGGCAAACAGAAGAACGACGTACGCGGATGCGACGAGCGCGAACTTTCTCAAATACAGCCCCCTTTGTCAGTCTTGTTCAGGTTTCTGAGATGCACCCGCCGCCCAGAACGGTGGCGCGCCGAAGCAGCAGCGAACTGTTTAGGCCAGTAGAAGAATCCTGGCGGTCGGGCCCGGCTGCGCCAGATACCACCCTCTCGACCACTCAGCCAGCCAAAGGGCTAGTCCGGACCGATGGTGTAGCCAATCGAGGCGCCTACGTGAACGATGTTATTGCCGGTGAAGTCAGAGGTGTTGTTCATGATGTGGTAGACGCGAGCCTCCGGGCGAACAAATACATGCCCCCAGACGTAGTAGCGAAGACCAGCGCCAGCATCGACGAGGAAGTGGTTGGAGCTGGTGTAACAAGCGCCAAAGTAAACACAACCGCTCGTCGGCTGATAGCCGTAGAAGCGAGTGGTCTGCCAGCCAATGCCGCCCATTAGATCGAGGCCAACCTTCTTGCTCAGGCGAGGCTGATAGTCGCCGTTGAAGTCAAACAGGATCGGGCGGAAAGGCTGACCGCCAGTCCCACCATAGGCTCCCTGGCCCGCTTTCCAAGTAGCGTCAAAGGCGAAGCCGATACGTTTGTGAAAGATCACGTCGCCACCGAGATTGGTATACAGGCCCCCTTTTTCGGGGCACGTGAAGGCGCTGGAAAGCGAAGCGCCGCAGGACGCGGAGCCGGGAGACATGACGGTACCGAACCCGAGCATGGCATCGGCTTGTTGCGCCTGGGAGAGGCTGGCTAGGAACAACACTCCACTAATCGTCGCGAGCAGGGCTGTCTTTCTCAAAGGAACCTCCTGAGATTATCAGTGCTGGCAGTTAAGATGCGACCACCAAACCGCTTGGATGCAAGTGCATGAGGACACTACACATCATAATTTCAACCCGCTCCAGATACAAACTGGGGCTGCACGACGTGGAAAGCCCCGGTCCTGCTGGCACGCTCTGCCGGACGCGTCCACTCGGTCGCCAACGCGCGGGTCGACCACCGAATGAAACCCGGTCCCCGGCAATAAGTTGCGCTCTTTAGAACTCGGGAACGTCTCTCCGGGGACACTTCGTCGGGCAGGCGATTCATAATCGCTTCGATGCGCCACTGCCCCCACCACGGAGGACGTGATCGATGGCAATGGGACCGCCGCCGAAGAAGATCAGAGCGAAAGCCAGGGCGGCGGCGGCGAGGGCGAACTCGTAGCCAGGCCGGTCCGGCGAGCCTAAGAGTCCATTGTGCAAGTGCACTTTCCAAATGGCCACAACCAGATTGACGAAGACGGCGAATGCCGCCGCGCGAGTGAAAAATCCCGCGAGGATCATCAAGCCACCAATGAACTCGGTGAAGGCGGACACATAGCCTAACCAAGCGGGCAAGCCCAGGCCGGCGACCATTTGTGCGTGATGGTGCAAACCTCCGAAGACCTTGTGATAGCCGTGCGCCATCATGATGGCGCCCAACGCCAGGCGCATCAAGAGAAGGGCAAGCGGCTGCAAGCGATCGAGATAGCGCAAAATATCCCTCCGTTTCCAGAACGGAATAGATTAACGCAGGCAGCCGTTGTGAGGAAGGAGGGGATCCAGAAAACGATTGCGCCGGCACCGGAATTTTTGGTAACGTTGCTCCGCCGCAGGATGCTGGTCTTTTGGTGCTTTATCATTTTGCTGACCGAGCTTCCTGCAGGCAACTCCCCCCAGAAAAGAATCGGAACAATCTCGTCGATCCCGTGTTTGCACGTCTGTAGTTGGCAGTCGGATGAAAACTCTAGGAGTCTGCGATGAACTGCATGATGAATGAAAGTGCCCTGCGGAAGTCCGTTTTGTTTGTCTTGTTGATGACGGTTCCGGCTCTTGCCTGGGGCCAGAAGAAGACGCCTAGCGCGCCAAAGGCGCCGGCTCCACATGTGAGCGCGCCAGCGCCGCATACGAGTGCTCCCAGCCACACCACACAGAGTCACACGACGACCACCAGCCACACGACGACTGCGGGCCACGGAACGGCGACCGCCGGTCACGGAACTACAACCGCCAGCCATGGCACAACGACTGCGGGCCATGGAACTACCACAGCTGGACACAGCACGACGACTGCGGGCCATGGCACAACCACGGCCGGACACAGCACCACGACCGCTGGGCACGGGACTACCACCGCGGGCCACGGGACTACCACCGCTGGACACGGAACCACAACGGCTGGCCATGGGACGACAACTGCCGGGCATGGGACGGTGGCTGGCGGACACGGAACCGCAGGCGGCGGGCACGCGAACGTCAGCCACACGGCTCCGGGCAGGCAGGTTTCCCTGAAGGGTGGCGGATCGGCACACATCCGTCCGAATGGACAGATTCGCTCGGTCAACCGGAACGGCATGCACATCGAGCATAACCTTCACGGTGGCCGCACGATTGTGAGAGAGCATAACGGGGCGCGCATCGTCAGCACGGGACGGCATGGAGGCTATGTACAGCGAGCTTATGTGACGCGCGGCGGACGCTCCTATTATTCGCGGACGTACTACTATCACGGCGAGTACCGGAGCGTCGTCTATCGCAGCTACTACTACGGCGGGCATCTCTATTATGGGTACTATCACCCCTACTGGTACCATCCGGCGTATTACGGGTGGGCGTATAACCCGTGGCCGGGCCCAGTGTACTGGGGCGTTGGAGCCTGGGGTTGGGGTGGAGCGCCATGGTACGGCTACTACGGAGCTTATTGGAATCCGTATCCCGTGTATCCCTCGGCCGCCTTCTGGCTCACGGATTATCTGATCTCGGCGAATCTGCAAGCGGCGTATGCGGCTCGCGCGGAAGCCAATGCGGAAGCGGCGAACGCCGCCGCGTCAAATGACCAGGAAACCAGCAATGCGGCGCCGAGCGGGCCAGTGGCGCTTTCGCCAGAGGTCAAGCAAGCGATCGCCGACGAAGTGAGAGCGCAAATCGCTGCCTCACAGGCCGAGGCTGCCAAGACCGGTGGATCGTCGGGAGGCCCACAGCAAGCAGCAGCTTCCAGCAACGAAGTGCCTCCCGCGCTTGATCCGGCACGGCGAACATTCGTGGTCTCCCAGGACCTCGCCGTGGTCGCCGATGGGCAGGAATGTTCATTGACGCAGGGCGATGTCATCACCCGGCTGACGGACACTCCCGATGACGACCAGAAAGTGAATGTGAGCATTGCCAGCAGCAAAAAGAGCGATTGCAGCGCGGGCAAAACCGTGCTCGTTGCGGTGGACGACCTGCAGGAAATGCAGAACCACTTTCAGGAGCAGATTGACGAGGGCATGAAGACGCTGGCTGCCAAGCAAGGAACCGGCGGCTTGCCGAAGGCTCCGGACACGTCCAGCGTGGCCTCCGATGTTGCGCCTCCACCTCCGGACAAGAGCGCCAGCAAGACTCTCGAGGAGCAAGACACCGAAGCGGACAAGACCGAGTCGGAAGTCAAACAAGAAGCTAACTCGTCGGGCGGCGGTTCGCAGTAAAAGGCCGGCGACTGGTTCGCATAGAGCGGTGCCACAAATTGCCAGAGGGGCGTCACCACGGTGGCGCTCCCGTTCTTAAGTTGTTCGTCACGTTGTGCAAGACGGCCGTGTCTGATGTGATCCAACGGAGCAGGGCAGATTCTGAGAGGAGAATTCCAGCCATGGGGCAGAAGTTTGAAAAAATGATCCCCGCAATCGTCGTCATCGTGTGTGCCACGATGTTTTCGGTTTCACGCGCCGGCGCACAAGGCGCACCGGTGTCGTTACAGGAGCAACTTGCGGCCCAGTACAAGCTGGTGAAAATGGGATCGGACACGAGCGGATATTCCGTAGTAGAAGCGGGAACGCTGCTTGAAATCAAGAAGGGCGGAATTCTGGGTGTGCCCTACAGTGATTCGGGCGTGCTGGCCACGAAGTACGAAGGCGGGACGGTTCACGGTCCCAGCGGCTTGTCAGTGATGGGAAGGAAGTCCATCATGGGACGGTTTGGCAAGGAGCAGACCACGCATCTGTTTCCGGCGGGAGACAAAGTCTACCCGACAAAGATCGACGTCAACCTGTCCAAAGACACGGTGACCATGAGCGTTGTTGCTTGTGATACATGCAACAAGACCGATCCCCCGACCTACAACAAAGCGCAGGTGGTCTTCCAGTTTCCCAAGGGATCTTTGGCGAAGGCGAGTGCCGGTGAAGTGGAAGATACCATCGGGCAGTTGCTTGCCATTAGCGAAGAAGGGCAACAACAGGATCAGGGTGGACAGCAGGGCGGGCAAGACGCGCAAGGCGGCCAGGGTGCGCCGGGAGGCCAGGATCAGTCGACGGCGCAACCGCAGCCACAGGCTGAACCGGCGAGCATTGAGATGGGCATGACTCCTGCGCAGGTCGAGGCTGCGCTGGGTAAGCCGGAGAAGAAAGTGACTCTCGGCCCTAAGCAAATCTACTACTACAAAGACATGAAGGTGACGTTCAAAGACGGCAAAGTTTCAGACGTTCAGTAATCGCGCGCGCTTTCCGCGTCGAGGCTAAAGCCTTGCGAATGCAGCACATTGACCGGACGATGTAGTACCTCCGTACCGTGCCTAGTACTTCAGTTACCGTTCGGCCAGTGACTGGGTGCCAGTTGCATGACCACCGCTACTAATTGTAGTCATTCCAGTATCTTCCCCACTATATAGTTTCACCTTCCAGCCGGGATACCTTCCAATTCCAGAAAATGGGCAAAAACCCCAACAAAACACGGAGATTCGCTTCGAGCCGGGGTTTTACAGGGTTGATATATGCTCGGAACACCGAAAGCCCTCGCACTTGCAATTGAGGGCGAGGCAGTCTCCTAAAGCAAAGCCCGTACGTCCGGAAAAACTCGGAGCGGGAACGGATCTGGCGGAAAAGGGCAAAGGAACTATGGCCGACTCGCGAGAAGTCATGAACATTCGCCAGGCGTCGCAATATCTGGGCGTGAGTCCGGACACGCTTTACAAGTACGTAGGCGAGCAGAAGATTCCCGCGTTCAAGCTGGGCAACCGCTGGCGCTTCAAGAAATCGCGGCTGGACCAGTGGATGGAAGAGAAGTCGAGCCAGATGGAACCGCAGGCGAAACGCAAGCCGAAGGCGGCGGGAAAAGCTGCCGGACAGGTTTAGGAAAGAGAAGTCTAGGAAAAACGTCGCGGGCAAAGGTGCCCGCGCCACACAAAAAGGTGGGCACATGTTTGGATTCGGATCGAAGTCCATTGTTGGCCTGGATGTAGGCTCCTCGAGCATCAAGGCAGTGGAGCTCAAGAAGAAGGGTGGGCAGATTGAAGTGGCGCACCTGGGGCTGGAACCACTGTCCTCCGACATCGTGGTCGATTCGATGATCGTGGACTCGGGCACGGTTTCGAGCGCGATTTCGAAACTGTTTCTCGACAACGCGATCAAGACCAAGGCCGTGGCCACGGCGGTGAGCGGGCACTCGGTGATCGTGAAAAAGATCTCGCTGCCCTCGATGAGCGACCAGGAACTGGCCGAGACCATCGAGAAAGAAGCGGCGCAGCACATTCCCTTCGATCTGGCCGATGTGAGTCTGGACTACCAGATTCTCTCCGACGAAGTAGGCAGTCCGCAGATGGACGTCCTCCTGGTGGCGGTGAAGAAGGACAAGATTCTGAACTACACCAACGTACTCTCGATGGCGGGACGCACCCCGGCTATCGTCGACATTGACGCGCTGGCTCTGCAGAACTGCTACGAGTACAACTACCAGCCGGCGCCGGGCCAGGTGGTGGCGCTACTCAACCTGGGCGCCAGCGTGATGAACATCAACATCGTCAAAGGCACGACGCCGCTGTTCCCGCGCGACGTCAGCGTGGGCGGGCATCAGTACACCGACTCGCTGCAGAAGGAACTGGACTTGAGTTTTGACGATGCGGAGTCGCTCAAGCTGGGCAACAAGGTGGGCACGGTGAGCGAGGACGCGAAGCACCCGATCCTGCAGCAGGTCACCGAGATCATCGTGCTGGAAATTCAGAAGACGTTCGATTTCTTCCGGGCCAGCGCGGCCGGCGAGCACATCGAGAAGATCTACCTGGCGGGCGGTTCGTCGAAGGTGCCGGGCCTGGTGGAGGCGTTGCGGCAGGAGTTCTCCATGCCGGTGGAGTTGTTGAATCCTTTCCAGCGGGTGACGCCGCCGGTGGAAGGACACGGAGCGGAACTGGTGGAGCAAAACCCCGGCCAGATGGCAGTGGCGGTGGGCTTGGCCCTGAGGAGCTTTGAATCCCTATGATCAAAATCAACCTGCTCGAAAATTCCAAGGGCAAAAACAAACGGGGTGGCGGCGGTCCATCGATGCCAACGATGGAAATGGGCGATATGGGATCGCCCAAGCTGAAGATTCTGGTGGTGGTGGTCCTCGCCGGACTTTTCAACCTAGGCTACTGGTACCGCTTGGACCATGTGGCGAAGGACATCGACAAGAGAATGAAAGTCGCGGAGGAGAAGAACCGCGAACTGGCGGACGTGAAGGCGCGCTTTATGGATCGCCAGACCCAGGCCGCCGCTTATCAGCGGCGAGTCGACGTGATCAAGCAGTTGCACGATGGACAGACCGGTCCGGTCAACCTCCTCGCCATGCTGGGCGAGACGGTGAACAACACCGAAGCGGTGTGGCTGAGCAAGATGGACGACACAGGTCCGAGCGTGAGACTGGAAGGGACGGCGCTCAGCACCGATGCCGTGGCCAACCTGATCGCGAACCTGCAGAAGACCGGATTCTTCAGGGCCGTCGAGATCGACGAAACCTATCAGGACGAGCAGGTCAAAGACATGCAGGCGTTCCAGTTCACCCTGAACTGCGAGAAGGGAAAGTCGTAAGAGGCGGACCTATGGCGATGAATTTTAGCGAACTGTCGGGCATCAAGCAGTGGGGAGCGGTGATCCTTGGGGGAGCCATCGTAACGGCGGCCCTGTACTTCACGGTGTTCAAGAGCCAGAGCGAGAAGAACACCGCGGCGCAGCACGCCCTCGATGACAAGATTCGGGAAAACAACGAACTCGAGTCCTACCGGCCCAAGTTGAAGCAGATCGAGCAGCAACTGGCCGAGCTGAAACAACAGCTGGAAATCGAGCAGCGCATCGTTCCCGATGAAAAGCAGGTGGATCAGTTCATCACCATGCTGGGCGGAGAGGCGCAGAAGGCGAACGTGGAACTGCGGCGCTATAAGGCCAAGGATACGAAGGCGCAGCAGTACTACACGGAAGTGCCCTTCGACCTCGAGGCGGACGGGCGTTACTACGACATGCTGAATTTCTTCGACCGGGTGAGCAAGCTGGAGCGGATTGTCAACATCAGCGGGCTGCTGGTGTCGACGACCAAGAATCCCGGGGGCGCAAAGACGAAACACACCTACCAGTACACGCCCAACGAGAGTGTCGTGGCGTCTTTCACCGCGACCACATACTTCAGTCACGATTTGACACCTTCAGCAGCTGGCGCCGGGGCTAAACCGGGAACGCCGGCGGCGAAGTAGGGATGGCTATGAAGCTGACGACAGGCATTCTGGCAATGGCACTGATGGTGAGCGGGTCTGCGGCCACGAAGGCTGTGGCACAGAACCCGGATGCCATCGACAACGCGCGCAGCATCGCAAAATCGCTGCAGCAGAAGCAGGCCAACGATACCAACGCGGCGCTGGATGCGGCGGGAGTGCCGCCGACAGCCAAGCCGGCACCGGGGGCTCCGGCTCCCGCGGTGAAGCCAGCGGAGATTCCGGGGGCCAAGCCGGCCTCGGCAGCTCCGGCTCCCGCGCCGAAAGCAGCGTCGGTTTCCGGTCCGCACAACCAGCTCCAGAAAGTGAACGTGGTCCAGAACTCGGACAGCGTTCAGATCGAGATCAGCTCCAGCCAGGCGGTCACGCCGAAGGTGAGCAAACTGAATTCGCCCGCCCGCGTTGTCGTGGAACTGCCGGAGACGGTCATTGCCAGCTCGCAAAACAAGATTCCCGTGGGCAGCGCCGGAGTCAAGGGCGTCCGCATCGGGATGGACGGCAAGACTCCGCCGACGACCAGCGTTGTGGTCGATTTGGAGAAGGCCTTGGCCTATGACATGACGGAGGGTCCGGCCGACAAGCTGGTCCTGACCCTGCACACGCAGGGCGAGGCGCAGACGGTGGCGAAGAGCAATCCGGCTCCGGTGAAGGCGGCTGCACCTGCGCCGCAACCGAAGACGGTGGCGGCGAAGACCGCTGCTCCAGTGGCCAAGCCGCAAACCGAGGCGGCGAAACCAGCCGTCACCAAGCCCGCAGTCGCGGCGAAGACTACACCGAAGCCAACTACGGAGAAGCAGCAGGCTGCCAAGGAAAACAAAGAAACCAAGCCCGCGGCTGTGGCGACGAGCGCGCCCGCATTCGAGGTGAGCAAGATCGGGGAGAGCTCCAAGCAGCCCAAGCCCGAAGACAAGAAATGGGCGATGAACGGGAAACGCGATCCGTTCTTCAGCCCGGTCGTACAGCAGAACGGTTCGGGATGTTCGACAGGGAAGAAGTGCCTGGAGATCGGCAACATCAATCTTCGGGGTGTGGTGAAGTCCGACAGCGGCTTCATCGCGGTCGTCACCAACAACCTGAACAAGGCGTATTTTCTGCGGGAAAATGACCCCGTATTCAACGGTTACGTGGTGAGGATCACGGGTGATTCGGTGGTGTTCCAGGAGACGATAGAGGACAAACTGGGCAAGCCGTTCACGCGGGAAGTGGTGAAGAGAATCTTCACGCCGGCAGTTTAGGCAGGACGGCGAACCCCGGAAACCGGAGCGCCGAAATCAAGTTGGAAGAAGGACACGCGGGCCAGGCCCGCGGGTGGGGAGAGGCGAAATGCGAAAGCAACAACTGACACAGTTCGTATCGTTGCTGGTCTTGGTTGTGGTGGTGGGGGCTGCGGCCGCCCAGACACCGAGCCAGCTCGATCGAGTCAACGTAGTCCGGGGCACGGACGACATCCGGGTCGAGATGAGCTCCAGCGGCGCAGTCACGCCGAAGCTCAGCACTCTGGACTCGCCCGCCCGCGTGGTGGTGGATCTGCCGGAGACCGTTATGGCGACCGGGCAGCGCCGCATCGCGGTGGGCACGGCTGGGGTCAAGGGCGTGCGCATCGGCACGGACGGCCAGACGCCTCCGACCACGCGCATCGTTGTCGACCTCGACCAGGCCTGCACTTATGACTTGACGCCGGGCCCTGCGGGCAAGCTGGTGCTGATCCTGCACGCGAGCGCGGCAGCCAAGGCCGCTCCCGTTCCGCAAGCAAAGACGGTAGCCACGAGTTCTCCGGTTCCCGCGCACAAGCCGATGTCGCCATTCGCTCCGCGAGTGATTGACACCAGGTCCGCGCCGAAGGCGGAGACCACGCCAGCGACGAAACCGATTGCGGATTCGGCCGCGCCCCCCGACTTTGTTTTCGTGGAGCCTTCCTATCAGGCTAAGCAGCAGGCCACCAACGACGCCAAGACAGACGACGCTGCGGCCGAGCCCACGGCTCGTGCCCACGAAGCCGCGGAGCGGTTCTCCGACAAGACCGCGGCAGAACTGCTTCCGGTGAACGCGAATGCGGCGCAGGCTTCTCAGAGCCCGGCCCCTGGCATCCAGCCCGCGGTGAATCTGGCCGCAGAGCAGAAGGCGCAAGCCGGACAGCAGCCAGCCGCGACCGGTCCGAAGTACACGGGTGAGCCCATCTCGGTGAACCTGAAAGACGTCGACCTGAAAGATTTCTTCCGCCTCATTCACGAAATCAGCGGTCTGAATGTCGTGCTGGATCCCAACGTACATGGCACGCTGACCGTCGTACTCGATGATGTGCCGTGGGATCAGGCGCTCGACATCGTGCTCAAGAACAACGACCTGGCGCGCGAACTGGAAGGCAACGTCCTGCGCATCGCCACGGTGGACACTCTGAAGCACGAAGCCGACGCCCGCCGCGCGCAGATCGAATCTGAAGCGCTGGCCGTCGAAAAAGTCTCGGTGACCCGCTTCCTGAGCTACGCCAAGGCGAAGGATGTCATCATTACGATAAAGAAATTCCTCTCGCAGCGCGGCGATGTAGTGGCGGATGATCGTACCAACGCCGTCATCGTCAACGACATTCCGAAGGTGCTGCCGATCGTTGACCGCCTGCTGACGCAGCTTGACCGCAAGACGCAGGAAGTCGAAATTGAAGCCCGGGTGGTAGCCGCAACCCGCCAGTTTGCCCGGGACATCGGCACCCAGTTCGGCTTTGGCTGGGGCAACGGCCACAGCGCAGTGGGCGGAAACCAGGGAGCCGGTTCGTCGCCGACGACCGTCGGCGGGCTCACGCCGGGCTACATCACCGTGCCCGGAACCGGCTCGAGCACGGGATCCACGATTCCACTGTTCTCGAACCTGGGATCTACGGCGCCTTCGAGCGGTTTGAGCTTTGTGAACGCCAGCAACAACGTGCGTATCGACGCGATTCTGTCGATGGCGGAGTCGCGGGGCCTGCTGAAAGTGCTCTCCCGCCCGCGAATCGTTACTCAGAACAACATTCAGGCGCTCGTGAAACAGGGTGTGCGCGTGCCGATCGTGACCCAGGCGCAGTTGGGCGGTCCTCCGACCGTGACCTATGTCGACGCTTTCCTGCGATTGACAGTGACTCCGCAGATCACGTCGGAAAACACCATCTTCCTGAACGTGGACGTGGAAAATACCACGCCTAACTTCGCTCAACAGGTACAGGGCAACCCGGAACTGGTCACCGAACAGGCCACCACGCAGGTACTGGTGACCGACGGCGGCACGGTGGTGATCGGCGGCGTCATCCAGACGCAGAACTCGATCAACATCTCGCAGGTGCCATTGCTGGGCAACATTCCGTACCTGGGCAACCTCTTCAAGCACACGAATGTGCAGACTTCGAACCAGGAGCTGATTTTCTTCATCACGCCGCGAATCATTCAGACGTAGCAGCGAGTTCGAAGATTGAAGCCGCCGGTTTCCGCGAAGAACCTGTCCGGAACCGGCGGTTTTGCTTTTGGGAGTAGCGAGTAAGCGAGTACCGAGCGAAAAGCGAGATTCCGCTGGGGTTTGCTCGGTCGGCGGTACACGATGCTCGGTACTTCTTGCTACACTCAGCCCAATGGACTTCCAGGCGCGCCAGCAGAAATTGCGGGAGCATCTTGCCACCACCCGGTTCGATGCGCTTCTGATCAGCCATCTTCCTAACATCCGATACCTTTGCGGTTTTACAGGAAGTGCCGGGTTGCTGCTTGTGGAAGACGCCGGCAGCACTTTCTTCACTGATGTTCGCTACGACACGCAGGCGCACAGCGAGGTGAATGCCGCGAAGGTTGTGATTGCGCGCAAGGCGGTACTGCAGGCCCTGGGAGAATTTCTTGGCCAGCGTCGCAAGCGGGCGCGGGCCTGGACGATCGGGATTGAGGCCGAGCATTTTACTCTTGCGGACAAGAAGCGGTTAACCAAGCTGCGGCCTTCTGGCGTTCGATTGAAGGATGCGCCGTCCCTGGTCGAGCCGGCCCGCATGATCAAGGACGATGATGAGCTGGAGCGAATCCGTACCGCGGTGATCCTCGGAGCAAAGTTATTCGACCGGGCACTTGAAGTCCTGCGTCCAGGAGTGAAAGAGGCTGAGGTGGCGGCGGAAATGGAGTACGCGGCTCGCCAGGCGGGGGCCGAGGAAATGTCTTTTCCAACCATCGTTGCTTCGGGCGCGCGGTCGGCGCTGCCTCACGGGCGCGCTTCGGATCAGCCTATCCCAGCGGGAGGATTCGTGGTCTGCGACTTCGGTGTTATACTCGCAGGTTATTGTTCGGACCAGACCCGCACTGTATGGGTGGGTTCCGTGCCGGAAGATGCCCGCCAAGCCTATGCGGCTGTGCGGCACGCGCAGCAGGCGGCGATTGACGCGGTTCGACCAGGCATCCCCGTCGGCGACGTGGATGCGGCAGCCCGTAAGATATTGCGTAAGGCCGGGTTAGGACGCTATTTCACCCACTCGACCGGACACGGTGTAGGTTTGGAGATTCACGAAGCCCCGAGAGTTGCGGATGGGCAGCGCGAGATCCTGCAGCCTGGGATGGTCATCACGATCGAGCCCGGAGTATACTTCCCCGGCAAATGGGGCGTGAGGATCGAGGATATGGTGGCGGTCATGCCCGGCGGTTGTGAAGTGTTGACGCCGACGAGCAAGGATTTTGTAGCCGTTTAGTCTTCTTGACGTTAGTTCTCAGCCGGGTAGTATCCGCGCCCGGTTTCTTCGCGCGGCCCCGGCGGGCGCGCAGCCGGGATGGTTTAGCGGTCCCACCGGACGTCAGTTCGAACATCAGAATGAATCAAAAAGAGCTGAAAGAGCTGATCGAGTTCCTAATCGAGAAGGATATTGCTGAGTTCGAGTTGGAACGCGGCGATGTCAAAGTGCGGATCAAGCGGGCTGGAGAACATACCGTAGTCCATGCTCACGGCGAGCCGCGCTTCTTTGCCGTGCCGGCGGCTCCGGGGCCCGCGCCTGAGGTAGGCGCAGTTCCTGCCGTGTCTCCGCCAGCCGCACCCGCGGAGCCTGCGCCCGAAGAAGGGCTCCACATGGTGAAGTCGCCCATTGTGGGGACGTTCTACGAAGCGCCCTCACCCGGTGCTCCTCCATTCGTAAAAGCTGGGGACATGGTGGAAATCGGGCAGGTGCTCTGCATCGTCGAGGCCATGAAACTGCTCAATGAGATTGAGTCGGACGTCGCCGGGGAAATCGTCAAGAAGCTGGCGGTCAACGGCCAGCCGATCGAATACGGCCAGGATCTGTTCGTGATCAGGCCGAAAAAGTGAATCTGGGATTTCCTGTTGAGGCGCGCCAAGCCGCGCCTTTCTGTTCCCTGCAGCAGGACCGTCTCCAACCATCAACGCCGGGAGAGAGCGTGGTCGCTGACAGCTGAGCGTTGAAAGCTGAATTTCATGTTCAAGAAGATCCTGATTGCCAATCGCGGAGAGATTGCACTGCGCGTGATTTGCGCGTGCAAGGAACTCGGCATCCGCACCGTCGCCATCTACAGCGAGGCCGACCGCAACTCGCTGCATGTTCGTTTTGCCGACGAGGCGATCTGCATCGGCCCCCCGCAGTTGGCGCAGAGCTACCTCAACATTCCGGCGGTGATCAGTGCGGCCGAGATTGCCAACGTCGAAGCGGTGCATCCCGGCTACGGGCTGCTGGCGGAAAATGCCAACTTTGCCGAAGTGTGCGAGACCAGCGAGATCAAGTTCATTGGTCCACGCCCCGAAGTAACTCGGCTGATGGGCGAGAAGGAAAAAGCACGCGCGGCGATGAAACAGGCAGGCGTGCCGATTTTGCCTGGATCGGACGGAATCGTTGCTTCGGACGGCGAGGCGCTCGAATGGGCGAAGCAGGTGGGCTTCCCGGTGATCGTGAAAGCCTCAGCCGGGGGCGGCGGACGCGGCATGCGCATCGTCCGCAACGAAGGAGAGCTTCCGGGCCTGTTCAAAGCGGCGCAGGCGGAGGCGGCCGGGGCCTTCGGCAACGGCGATCTTTACATGGAGAAGTACGTCGAGCATCCGCGGCACATCGAGTTTCAGGTGCTGGCCGACGAGCATGGCAACGTGGTAAGCCTGGGCGAGCGAGAATGTTCCATCCAGCGCCGGCATCAGAAGTTGCTGGAGGAATCGCCTTCCACGCAGGTTACGCCCGAGTTGCGCGACCAGATTGGCGCGGTGTTGTGCAAGTCGCTGGCGGCGATTGGGTATACGAATGCGGGCACGATTGAGTTCCTGATGGACAAGGACCGGAAGCTGCATTTCATTGAGATGAACACGCGCATTCAGGTGGAGCATCCGGTCACGGAGATGGTCACCGATGTCGACCTGGTCAAGAGCCAGATCATGATTGCCGCCGGGGCGAATATGCGGGACGTGCTACTGGGGCCGGTTGTGCACCGCGGGCATTCGATCGAGTGCCGGATCAATGCGGAGCATCCCGAGAAATTCACGCCGTCAGCGGGGAAGATTACGGCGTTCCACCCTCCGGGAGGAACGGGAGTGCGCGTCGATACGGCCGCTTACGCGGAGGGCGTGATTCCGCCGTATTACGATTCTCTGATTGCCAAGCTGATCGTGCGCGGCAAAGACCGCAGTGAGGCGGTCTCGCGCATGGCGCGGGCGTTGGAGATGTTCATTGTGGAGGGCGTGCATACCACGATTCCGCTGCATCGGAAGATTCTGGCGGATGAGGATTTCCGAGCGGGGAAGATTGATACGGGGTTTATCGAGCGGTTTCTGAAGAAGAACGGCGGGTAGCGAGTACCGGGTTGCGGGTACCGAGTACCGAGTGAAGAAATTCTGGCAATTCACGCTGGTTGGTTTAGCTGAAGGCGTCGTCCTAGGTTGGTTGCTGTCACTGATATCGGGAAACATCTTCGTCACCCTTATGATCGGCACGCTCGGGACGGTGATTGGAATAGTTCTCGGAATCGTCCATAGGAATGACCCGTAATTCAATTTGCCCCAGTTTGACACACGGCCAAATTCCCCTGCCTCTGTGCTATCTGCTGTCTCACGCATAGGCCGATCCGTGCATCCTACAAGTCTGTCGAAAGGATGAAATCGCTATGAATTTCCGCAAGCTCAGGACCCTGGCGCCGATCATTCTCGGCATGGCACTCGCCGTTCCACTTCGAGCGCAAACGAGTTCGGATCCCGCAAACCTCCCTCAGCGCGATGGCTCTCACGACTTTGACTTCCTCATCGGCGACTGGAAGGCGCATGTTCGGCGCCTTCCCGACCGGCTGAACAGCTCCAACGTCTGGGTGGAATACGACGGCATTTCCAACCACCACAAGCTGCTCGACAGCAACGCGAACTTTGAAGAGTTCGAAGTGACCAGCACCGATAAAAAACTTCACATTAAAGCGCAGACGCTGCGTCTCTACAATCCGGCTTCGCGTCAGTGGAGCATCTATCTTGTGGATGTCGATAATGGGACTCTTGGCCTGCCTCCCGTAGTCGGCCGCTTTACCGGGAATCGCGGCGAATTCTTCGATCAGGAAGTGTACAAAGGCCGCGCCATTTTCGTGCGCTACGTCTGGCTCAACATTTCTCCGAAGTCTGCGCGCATGGAGCAGTCTTTCTCGCCGGATGGCGGCAAAACCTGGGAGGTCAATTGGATTTGCGAGCTGTCGCGATAAGATACCAATATCGAACAACGCATGATAGTTCTTCCCCGTCTATATCCCATCCTCGATGCCGGTTGTTTTCCTAACGCTCTTGGCCTGATGACTGCGGCGGAGGAACTCGCTTCCGCGGGTGTGACCCTGATTCAATACCGCAACAAACGTGGCAATGCGCGGGTGATGCTGGAGCAGGCGCAGGAACTGCGCCGGTGCTTATCTGGCGACCAGAGTCAAAGTCCCCACCCTGTCGCGGAAGGCGCGACAAGGGTGGGGCACCCCAAAGAGATGAGTTACCCCGCGATTCGGCTGATCATGAACGACCGAGCGGACCTGTGCTTGGCGGCTGACTTCGACGGCGTACACGTCGGCCAGGAGGATTTGTCTCCCGAGGCCGTGCGCGCGATTATCGGGCCGGATCGCTGGCTGGGAGTTTCCACCCACAATCCTGATCAGCTACGCGAGGCCGATCTAACTTCCGCCGACTACCTTGCTATTGGGCCGGTTTCTTCCACTTCCAGCAAAGAGAATCCCGATCCCGTCGTGGGTCTCGAAGGGGTGCGCCGGGCGCGGGCTTTGACCCGTAAGCCGCTGGTGGCGATTGGCGGGATAACGCGGGCGAATGCGGCCTCGGTCATCGATGCTGGGGCAGATTCCGTGGCCGTGATATCGGACCTGTTGCGGGACCCCCGCAAATCAGCAGAGGAATTTTTTCGCATTCTGAGGTAAAGTTCTCAGGCATTGCGAATATTCGCCTTTCGATTGTCATCCTGAGCGAAGCGAAGGACCTGTGCATTTTGCTGGAACCAGCGGACTGCACAGGTCCTTCGTCGGGCAAAAGTCGCCCTCCTCAGGATGACAAAGCAATAGCTGGCAACCGAAGGCCAACGACCAACGACCAACGACCGCCGGAGGATTCCTGAGCACACCGACAACGCAGCCGTCCGCAGGCAGCGACTGGGACATTCACAGTCGTCAGGACAAGGAGCTGGTCAAGGGCCTGGGCCTGACCAGCGCCACCATGCTGGTCATGGGGTCAATGATCGGCTCCGGCATTTTCATTGTGTCGGCGGAAATTGGCCGCGAGGTGGATTCTCCTGCGCTGCTGATTGGAGCATGGGCCGTTGCCGGATTCATGACGATTGTGGCCGCGCTCAGCTACGGCGAATTGGCTGCCATGATGCCGCGGGCCGGCGGGCAATACGTTTATCTGCGCGAGGCGCTGGGGCCGCTGTGGGGATTCCTCTATGGCTGGACTCTTTTCCTGGTAATTCAGACCGGGACGATTGCCGCCGTGGGCGTGGCATTCGGCAAGTTTCTGGGAGTTTTCGTTCCCTCGATTTCATCCACCCATTGGATCTGGCACATGTGGAAAGTTCCGCCGATTCACGTCGGCCCCATGGTGCTGGGCAACATGGATGTGGGCATCAATACGCAGAACTTGATGGCGATCCTGCTGGTGATTTTCCTGTCGATCGTGAACATCTTCGGAGTCAAGACGGGCGCGGTGATCCAGAACATTTTCACCGCGGCCAAAGTATCGGCCTTGCTGGGACTCGCTTTGTTCGGCTTCGCGCTTGGGCGGAATGCGACGGCGCTGGCGTCGAATTTCGGAGCAAATTTCTGGCACAACGCGGGATTGGGCGCGCAGCACGCGGTTCAGGTGGGTGTAGGCGGCCCGATCGTCATGGTGGGGACGCTGACCATTCTTGCCGTAGCGCAGGTCGGGTCGCTGTTCTCTGCCGATGCGTGGAATAACGTGACCTTCACCGCCGGGGAAGTTAAGAATCCCAGCCGCAACCTGCCATTGTCGCTGGCCTTGGGCACGGGCGTAGTGATCGCGCTCTACGTCGCATGCAACTTTATTTACTTGAGCGCGCTGCCGCTCGATGGAACGCCCGGCGCAGCCACCATTCTAGGGCGGGGAATTAAGTTCGCCGCCGAGGACCGCGTGGGCACCGCGGTCATGACCCAGATGTTCGGTTCCGCTGGTGGCTTGCTGATGGCGGCCGCGATCATGATCTCCGGTTTTGGCTGCGCGAACGGGCTGATTCTTTCCGGGGCGCGCGTCTACTACGCCATGGCGAAGGACGGCCTGTTTTTCCGCAATGTCGCGAAGTTGCATCCTACGTACAAGACGCCGGCGGTTTCGCTCATGGTGCAGATGGTGTGGACGTGCGTACTGTGCGTCTCCGGCAGCTACGGACAGCTTCTGGACTACATTATTTTCGCCGTGCTCGTGTTCTACATTCTGACGATTGTGGGCTTGTTTGTGTTGCGGCGGACGCATCCGGATGCCGAGCGGCCCTACCGGGCCGTAGGTTACCCGATCCTGCCGATCGTTTATATTGTGATGGCTCTATTCATCGATGTCGTACTATTGCGCTACAAACCGCAGTATACGTGGCCGGGGCTGATTGTGGTGCTGTTGGGAATTCCGGTCTACTACGCGTGGTCGCGGAGTGGGCGCCAGAATACGGGCGGTGCCGCGTAGCTGCTAAGGAGAATCCAAACGGATGGCAAATCTGCTGGCAACCAAGCCGCTGAACCTGTTGATGGAAGAAGCCCGCGAAACGGGCGAGCACAGCCTGAAGCGCACATTGGGCGTTTTTCAGCTCACCGCTCTGGGCGTGGGCGCGATTATCGGGGCTGGGATTTTCGTCATGGTGGGGCTGGGCGCGCAGTATGCCGGGCCGGGGCTCACGCTGTCGTTTGTTTTGTCTGGCCTGGGATGCGCGTTCGCTGGTCTCTGCTATGCCGAGTTCGCGGCGATGATTCCGCTGGCGGGCAGTGCGTATACCTATGCCTACGCCACGCTCGGCGAACTGCTCGCTTGGATTATCGGCTGGGACCTGACGCTCGAATACGCCATGGGAGCCAGCACGGTGTCGTCGGGCTGGTCGAACCACTTCATTGAGCTGCTGAACATCTTCCACATCAAGATGCCGCTCTGGCTGGCCTACGATCATTGGACGGCGCTGAAGACGGCAGAGAATATCGTTGCCCGGGACATGGCACTCGCTTCAGACTCTTCGCTGGTTCCGGGTACGCAGGCGTTTCTGGACAAAATCAGTGCTCTCACGAATGCGGCGTCTCCCGAATTGCTGCAACGGGCGCACGAGCTACTGGGCGCCCCGCATCTGTTCGGCATGGAAATTGGTTTGAACCTGCCGGCCTTCATCATTGCCCTGGTGATCACGGCGGTTCTGGTCGTCGGGATCAAGGAGAGCGCGCGGTTCAACGCAACCATCGTGACCATCAAGGTGGCGGTCGTTCTCTTCGTGATCGCTCTGGGCGCGCGCTACATCAATAGCGGGAATTGGGGCACGGACTGGCATTCTTACGCGCCCCATGGCTTCGCTGGAATCGGAGCGGGTGCTGCCTACATATTTTTCGCCTACATTGGATTCGACGCGGTCTCGACCACTGCGCAAGAGGCTAAGAATCCGCAGCGCGATCTGCCGATTGGAATGATCGCTTCGCTGGCGATTTGTACGGTTTTGTACATTGCCGTAGCCGGCGTTCTGACCGGGATGGTGCACTGGCAACAAATCAATATCGAGGCGCCGGTCGCGCGCGCGTTTCTAGACCGGGGGTTAACCACGGCTTCGCACATCATTACGCTGGGCGCGCTGGCGGGGCTGACCAGCGTGATGCTGGTGATGTTGCTCGGCCAGACGCGAGTGCTCTACTCGATGGCCAACGACGGCCTTTTGCCCAAGAAATTCTTCGCCGCTGTCCATCCCAAATTCCGCACTCCGTGGAAGAACACGATTCTGGTGGGATTGCTGGCGGCGATTGTCGGCAGCTTGACTCCGATTGACGATATCGGAAGAATGGTGAACATCGGTACGCTTCTCGCCTTTGTGATCGTCTCGGTTTCTGTCATGGTTTTGCGGTACACCAATCCCAGCCAGCCGCGGCCCTTCCGGACGCCGTGGGTGCCGCTGGTTCCGATTCTCGGCGTCGTCTCGAACAGTTACATGATGTACAAGCTGGGCTGGGTGAACTGGGCCCGGTTGTTCATTTGGCTCGCGATTGGACTGGTCGTCTACTTCAGCTACGGCCAGAAGCACAGCCGGGTGCAGGCGCTGGCTTCGGGGAGAACTCCGGAAGCGTGATCGCGGCATTGATTCTGAGGCCCTCCGCACTGCGCGGAGGGCCTTTTTGTTCTAAGATCGGTCGTTGGTCGCTAGTCGTTGGTCGTTGGCTGAACTGCCATTGCGTGGGGGGATTTCGCCAACGACCAACGACGAACGACGAACGACTGTCATGAAAGCCTTCCGCAATCTCCGAACCATCGGTGCGCTCTTACTCCTCATCATGGCGGTTGGCACCGCCGGCTATCACTACATCGAAGGCTGGCCGTGGTTTGACGGTTTCTACATGGTGGTGACGACGCTGACCACCATCGGCTACCAGGAGGTGCATCCGCTCTCGCACGCGGGGCGCGTCTTCAACGTGTTCGTGATTTTGTCGGGCGTGTCGCTTTTGTTGTTGGGAGTCGGAGCGCTCAGCCAGGCTTTGCTAGAATTCGAGCTGCAAAGCTTCTTCGGAAGGCGGCGCATGGAGCGTGAAATCGGACGTCTCGACGGCCACTACATCATCTGCGGCATGGGACGCGTAGGCCGCAGCGTGGCGCGTGAATTGGCGCGCAAGCCGGTACCCTTTGTGATCATCGAGAATGCCGAAACCAAGCGCTCGCGCTACACGGCTGAGAACTGGCTGGTGATCGCGGGAGATGCTACGCAGGAGCAGACGCTGCGCCAGGCGCAGATCGAGCGGGCCCGCGGGTTGATCGCCGCCACCACGACCGACGCCACCAACCTCTACATCGTGCTGACCGCGCGCGGATTGAATCCAAACCTGAAGATCATTGCGCGTGCCAGCGAAGATGGCGCGGAAAAGCATTTGCTCACAGCTGGGGCCGATTCCGTGGTCTCGCCCTACTCGTTCGCCGGGCAGCGCATCGCACAATCGCTTCTGCGTCCGCACGTGGTCAGCTTTCTCGATACCGCGACCACGCACCTCGGCATCGACCTGGAGATTGGCCAGATTCATATCACTGCGGATTCGGCATTCGCCGGCAAGACGATTGAGAGTTCGCGCATTCGGCACGAGCGGGGAGTGATTGTTCTGGCCATCAAGCGGCGCGAGGGCATGCGCTTCAATCCCGCGCCCGATGAGCGAATCGAGCCTGACGATTACCTGATCGCCATGGGCGAACCCGCGCAACTGCGAAAACTCGAGCAGACAGCCTCGTCCTCGTCATGAACATCGTGACTGCGTTATGAAGATCGTCACTGCGGCGGAAATGCGCGCCATCGACAGCGCCACCAGCGAGCGTTTCGGCGTGCCATCTCTCACGTTGATGGAAAACGCTGGGGCGGCCGTGGCTGAGCATGTGCTTGCGCATCACGGTAGCGTGCGGCGAATCGTGATTTTCTGTGGCAAGGGCAACAACGGCGGAGACGGTTTTGTGGCGGCGCGGCGGTTGCATCAGAAGGGCAAGACGGTCCAGGTCATCCTGCTGGCGAGCCCAGCAGATCTGAAGGGCGACGCCGCGACCATGTTTGGGAAGTTGCCGTCGGCCGCGATCGTGGGGAACTCGCGCGAAGATCTGAGGAGCGACCGCGTGCGTCTCTCTCTGCCCGCGGATTTGTATCTCGACGCGATTCTAGGCACGGGCTTCACGCCACCCGTGCGTGGGCTCTATGCTGATGCCATTGAGATCATGAACGCGAGCCCGTCGCCCGTGATTGCGGTCGACATTCCTTCCGGCGCCGATGCGGATGCGATGGGCCCGCAGAACGGGGTCATCGCGCGCGCGGATTCGATCATCACGTTCACGGCGGCGCGTCCGGCGCACGTTTTCAGTCTGCTCACGGATGGTCCCAACTACGTTGCCGGAATCGGATCGCCGGAGGAGGCGATCGTTTCGTCGCTGCACCTGAACGTGATTACTGCGCGAGACTTCGCACCGCTGATCGGTTCACGTCCGGTGGAATCGAACAAAGGGAATTACGGGCACGTACTCGTGGTTGGAGGATCGGGAGGCAAAGCCGGCGCGGCCGCGATGGCGGGGATGTCAGCGTTGCGGGCGGGCGCCGGGCTGGCTACTGTGGCCACGCCCAAGTCTGTGCTCTCCACCGTGGCGGGGTTTCATCCGGAACTGATGACGGAACCGCTGCCGGAAACCGAAGCGGGAACGATTGCGGCGAATGCAGGCGAGCGACTGGACGCGCTGGCAAAAGGAAAGAGCGTTCTCGCGATCGGGCCGGGGATCTCGCGCTTTCCGGCCACTTCCGGGCTGGTGCGAACGCTGGTGAGCAAGAGCGAGATACCGGTTGTGTTGGATGCCGACGGTTTGAATGCCTTTGAGGGACGCACGGACGAACTGAACGGAAAAGGACGGTTGCTCGTCATCACTCCGCACCCAGGCGAAATGGCGCGGCTGGCGGGTTGTTCCACCGCCGATGTGCAGAAAGACCGGCTGGGCGTGGCGCGGCATTTTGCTCAAGAACACGAACTGATCGTGGTGCTCAAGGGGCACCGAACCCTGGTCGTTCAACCCGATGGCGAAGCGTGGGCCAATACGACGGGGAATCCGGGAATGTCGACCGGCGGTACGGGAGACATTCTTACCGGCATGGTGGCCGCCATGATCGCGCAGAACCCGAACGATACGCTGCTGGCGATTCTTGCCGCCGTTCACCTGCACGGACTTGCTGGCGATGTGATGCGCGAGAGTGTGGGCGAGCATTCCATGGTTGCCACCGATTTGCTGCGGGGACTGCCCGAGGCCTTCTGGCGGGCGCAGAAGACCGCGAGGGAGAAGTTTGTGCGCTGGGACGGCTAGGTCGCCACAATCGCGCACTGGCATCCTGGAGCGTCGTGTGAACTCACACGAAGGCGAAGGACCCCTGTCCGCCAGAGTGCTCCGGTATCGCTTTAGGGAGTCTTCACGGTACCTTGAAGAGATGTCGTCTCAAAATGCACGCGACGGCGCCGGTGCTGAAGGGCGTGCGCGGGGTCCTTCGACTCCGCCAACGCTTCGCGTTCGCGAAGTGTTGGCTACGCTCAGGATGACAGTTGACGAAGTTATCTTGAGGCTGGCAGTCGAATGGTCTTGCCCGACGCCGCCGAACGGCGCGCGGCGTCGAGGATTTCCGTCACCGTCACATTCGTCTCGAGGGACGACAATGCGTCTTCCTTGGCTCCGTCGACGATGACCGCCCTTAGATACGATAGCGAATTGTCGTAGGGGGCAGGTACGGGTTTAGCCGCGAGCTGTTCTTCACGACTGTCATTTCCGGCGCGGCGCACGCGGATGTCATCGCGCCTCACCGTAGTCGCATAACCCGTCTGGCCGTACACTTCCAGGTCTTTCCGGTCGAAGGGCCAATTCCACGAAGCCTGCACGATGGCCTGCGCCTTCGGATACGTCAGGACGATCGTGGCCTCATCATCGACGCGCGAGTAGATCTCCGGTTTGATCTGTTGGGTGACGGCAGTGACGGTTTGCGGACGCTGGCCGTCCATCAGCCACGTCATCAGGTCGGCGCCATAGCAGCCGAAGTTGAACAGGGCACCGCCGCCGTCGAGCTTTGGGTCGGTGAGCCAGGCCATGAACTCCGGCTCAACGCCAATTTCCTTTGGGCCCTTGTGGCCATCGTGCACGACCACTTTGCGAACCTCGCCGAGTGCGCCCTCATGCACAAGGTCGTAGGCCGCGTGGTTGCTGCGATACCAGGACGTTTCGTAGTTCACCAGCACGTGAATCTTGCCGGCGTGCGCGGCCTTCTCGATGGCAAGCGCATCGTCCAGGCTCACGGCTAGCGGTTTTTCCATCATGACGTGAACGCCGTGTCGGGCGCAGATCTCCACGATATGGCGGTGATCGTAGGTATTGGTGTAAACGAGCACGGCCTGCGGATGCGTCTTCGCGAGCATGTCTTCGAGATCGGCGAAGAGCAGTGCCCGATCAAAGCTATACCGGCTCGCCGCCTGCGAAAGCAGGCGTGAGTCCGGTTCGACAATCCCCACGATCTCAATCTCGGGACTATGAAGCGACTGCTGCAGGAATCCATGGACGTGTCCGTGCACCAGGCCAACGATGGCGACACGGAGTGGGGGGCGCGTTTCTGTGCGAGCCGATTGCCCGTAAGAAAGCGTCGCGGCGAGCAACGTAGCGAGAAGGACGAGACGTGTGATCCGGGACATGGCGCTCCTCCGGGAATGCGTGTAGACAGTCCAGGCCAACATACTAAACCGGACGGTCTTTCGAACAACCCGGGAATCGGTCGTCCTCGCCGCCGCTGTTTGTCCTCTGGGACATTAACCAATCAGTAAATATCTGCTAACCACTTCATAACGCAAGGCCTTGATGCCGCGGATTCGGGCTTGCAGTGCGGAATCCGGACGAGGGGCTTCAGTAATCTATTACGCGACATAGGTTGGTGCGATAGTTCAGTTGGCTTATGACCCACTTCCCCCAACCGCACCCTTCGCGGCGCGCGGCCCGGGTCCAGCTAGGAGATTCCGTCCTAGCTGCGATTCGACTCGAAGACGGCCGCCGCACAAAAGCGAAACTCCAAACCATTTCCGTGACCGGCGGCTTGTTGCGTATGGCCCAATCGCTGGGACAAGGCGACTTCGTAGAAGTCGCGTTCCAGACGCAGGCAGGCCCGGTGCATGCCATGGCCGAAGTTCTCAGCCCCATGCGGAAGACGGCAGAGGGCGTGCTGCAAGCGTTCCGCTTCGTGGCCATTGAGGACGACGACCATCGCCGCCTGCGCACCTCGCTCGATCACGTAGTGGACCGGAGTTCGCTGGGCCTGAAGTCGAGCGCGTTCCCCACGCACTGAGCACTGACGCGCTAAGAGCGCATGCGTGGGTCGCACCGGCTCCAGTCGCCGCTGACAGGGCGAGCTTTCTTCGCAGAGTAGCGCGCTATGCGCTCGCTATACTGGTCGTGTGAGCAACGAGACCAAGGCGCGAGACACGACGCGAGAAGTCGTTGTCACTACTCATTCGCCCGAGGAAACAATCGCCTTCGGCCGCACTCTGACGGAGTTGCTCGCGCCTCCGAAGCTGGTATTGCTGCGCGGCGATCTCGGAGCGGGCAAGACGACCTTGGTCAAGGGAATCGCCGCAGCCTTCGAGGCCGCCGCCGAGGAAGACGTCACCAGTCCCACCTTTACGCTGGTGCACGAGTATCGTGGCCCTCGCGCCAATCTCTATCACATCGATCTTTACCGCATCGACACGCCGCGAGAACTGGAGACGCTGGGGCTGGATGACCTGCGTTCCGACAACAGCATTCTGCTGATTGAGTGGGGAGAGAAGTTTCCACGGCTCCAGCGCGAGCGGGACGTCGAGATAACGCTGGAGCGCGACGGCGAGAGTGGGCGGAGGATCAAGATCATCCAGTAGGCCGGAATTCGCAGCGAGGTTGGCGTATGGTCCCGCAGCGACTACTTCCAGATCGTTCCTTTTACGGCACCGGCGTCGACAGAGACTACCTTCACGTCTTGACCCACGCGGTAGCTGAGCACATATTCCTTCTCGGTTTTAAACAGCAGTTCTACGGGAGCGGTCATGCGGAGCTCGGGTTTAGCCGAACCTGACGTCGCAGATTCGGCGCCGGGCTGAGGATCTGCGAGAGGCAGGCGCAAGGGGTTTTCCGCATCCACGAGGAGGCGCACGCTCAGCGGATGACCAAAACCATATTGTTGCGGCCAGTGAGGGTAGCCAATCCAGATATACAGCACCAACAAGACCGCCATCACAGCCGACAGACCATAGCGGTACACATGTTCAGAGAACTGCTTTTTGAAATCCACCAGCGTCGTGTGTCGTTTCCGGGCAAGGCTCACCACCATGTAGAGAAAAAAGCCGATGCCGGTCACGACGGCCACAGTCAGCGAGTGCTCATCCACCCACTCGGCGATCGGGACCCCGTCAGCCAGCCGAAAGAACCATCCCACATACCATAAAAATCCGCGACCGACCGCAATACTTATGGCCACAACAAAGAGATCGCCAGCTATCTGGCGCAGAGAAGTTGGTGGATGATCTTTCCGCAGTGCGCCGTAGGCAAGAACAGTCAGAAAGATCGTGACGGTTGGGATTGCTCCAGCCCAGATGGTCAGAGGTTTCGAGAACTCCTGGGCGGGTATCCCGTACCGCGCCGTGTTTGCCACGAGCGTGAAGAATCCGACGACATAAGCAAAGCCGCCGTAACCGAGGAGTTGTTGCAGATATTCCTTTAGGTCGAAGGGGTGTTGCTTAACCTCGGCCGGGGTGGGGACGTCCGCAATTGCTTCGGGGCCCGTGCCAGTTTCAGACATAGATTCCTCCGGCCGATCAGGCTTTGGACTAGGATTTCACCGTGCCGATTTGGCAGTAACAGCTAAAACCCCATGATGTTATATCCGCAATCCACGTAGATGATTTCGCCGGTAATGCCACTGCTGGCGTCGGAAGCGAGGAAGACTCCGGTGGATCCGACTTCTTCGACTTCTACGCGGCGGCCGAGCGGGGCGCGTTCCTCGTGTTCCTTGAGCATGTCGCCGAAACCAGCGATGCCGCGCGCGGCCAGGGTCTTGATCGGCCCAGCAGAAATGGCGTTCACCCGAATTCTTTCCTTTCCCAGTTCGTAGGCGAGATAGCGCACCGTGCACTCGAGTCCAGCCTTGGCCACGGCCATCACGTTGTAGCGGGGCACAACTTTCTCCGACGCGTAGTAGGTCATGGTGATCATGGAGCCGCCGTCTGCCATAAGCGGGGCGGCGGCGCGCGCGACCGCAACCAGCGAATACACGCTGACATCCATCGCAACGCGAAAGCCTTCGCGCGTGGTGTTGACGAAGTCTCCCTTGAGTTCGTCAGCCGGAGCGTAGGCGACCGAGTGCACCAGCGTGTGGAGTTTGCCGTGACGTTCCTTGAGCGTGGCAAAGAGACTGGCGATTTCTTCGTCCTTGGAGACGTCGCACATGTAGGCTTCCGCGCCGGGCAGCGAGAGGATGAGATCCTTCGCTTCCTGCTCCAGACGCTCGTTCTGGTAAGTAATGGCGAGCTTCATGCCGGCGGCGTGCAGTCCCTGGGCGATGGACCACGCGATGGAGCGCTTGTTGGCGACTCCGAAGACCACGGCATTACGGCCCTGCAAGTCTGAAGACATGGTTGCTCCTTAGGATTGGAAAGAATAACAGCTGAAGGCGTTGATTTACCACGGAGACACGGCACGGAGAAGGCGGAGAGAAGATTGGATCTGCGCTTGGTCAACTCGCAGAAGGCTTGGATGGACACGTTCAATCGAACAATCGCCTGGGGAAAGCGCGTCTCTGTGTCTCCGTGCCTCCGTGGTGAACTGATCTCACTCTGCCGCGACCTCTTCTGCGACTGCCGTGTCCACTGGCCAACTCGCTGCCACGAACGACAGGCCATACACGCAGGCTAAGATCGCGAACGCCGCCACCAGGCTCACTTTGTGCGCGACCGCACCCACGCTGAGAGCGAGCACGAGTTGCAGGAACGTGCCGGCAAAGTAGAACGCATTCTGCACTCGTCCCATCAAATGATTGGGGACCATCTCCATCAAGCTGGTATTCATGGCCACGCCGCCCACGCCCCGCGCCGAACCCATGATGAAATACAGGGCCATGGCCAGAACCAGCAACTGCGAAATCGGTGCGCAGACCACACACACCGACAGCAGCGCCATGGAGAAGGCAACGGCGCGGCGTCCACCTAGCAGAGCAATCGCCTGCGGTGCGTACAAAGCGCTGAGGAATGCTCCCGTACCCCATCCCGCGTTGAGCCAGCCGTAGCCGACGGCTCCCGCGTGAAAGACACGCTCGCTCAGCGATGGAGTGACTACGACCCCAGTAATCATCGCCCCCAAAAACAGGGCCCAGCTGATTCCCAGCAGCACAACGGGCCGATGATCGCGCAGGAAGTGCAAGCCCTCTTTCATCTCGCGCCAGAAGCGCTCTAGTTGACTTTCTGCGGCCAGAAGGTCGGCCCGCAACTCATCGGGACGCAGCACGACGTGACGTCCCTTGCGCACGGCGAAGTAGCAGAGGAACGAGACCACGTAGGTCGAAACGTCGATCAGCAACACGCCTCCGAGACCGATGTGGTTGTACATGAAGCCGACGACGGCGCCCGCAATCAGCCATCCGCCCTGAACGCCTGCGAGCAGGAAAGTATTGGATTGCACGAACTGGCCCTCGGGCGTGAGTTCCTGAATGAGCGCGGTAATCGTTGGCCAGAACATCCAGAAGCCGGCGGCGACCAGCGTATTCATCAGGTAGAGCTGCCAAACCTGCACACGATGCCGAAACGCTAGGATGGCCACCGTCACAATGATCACCGCGCGCACCGCGTCGAGCCACATGACCAGTCGCCGGCGGTCTTCGCGATCAATAATGACGCCGGTGAAGGGAAGCATGAGCATCGCCGGGATTGTCTGCAGGACGGCGAACGTCCCCAGCGCCATTTCCGAATGCGTGGCCTGCAAGATGTACCAGGCCACGGCGGCCGAGTTCATCCCGCTGCCAACATGGAAATCACGTTGGCTGCGAAAACGAAACGCAACGGACGCTGGCTGAAACTCGCACGCATCTTTCTACTTTAGCGGAGGAGCGGGGATTTCACCACGGAGTGACCTCCGCAGCAGACGCGCAGAAACCACGAAGCACGAAGGCGCACGAAGGAACCCCAAGATATTGCGCAGGTTTCCTTCGTGCACCTTCGTGTCCTTCGTGGTGCAGGCCTTTGCCGCTGCGATGCGCGTGAAGTGATCTCCGCCCTTGCGTGAAGGCGCGTTCGGCGCTACGATTCGCCTGCTCGAAATTAAAGCCCCATTTTTCGTGTGCGGGAGGCAGGCTATGCGACGCTGCAGCGGTTCGCTCCTACTGGCTGTCATCTTTTTTGCTTTCGCGTTTTCCATCGTCAACGCAAACGCTCAAATCGATCGCATCGTGATTGCCGCTGGAACCGAGGAAGATCACGCGCTCCAGGCCATCAGTAGCGAGCAGGATTCGCAAAAGAAGCTGGCCATGTATCAGGAGTTCGTGCAGAAGTTCTCCGCGAACCCCGCTGCCGTGGCCTACGGAAACTGGCAGATTGCGCAGGCCTACCAGGCCACGGGCGACCTGCCGAAAGCGCTCGAGTTCGGCGACAAGGCGCTCGCTGGGTCTCCCCACAACCTCGATATCCTGGTGTCGCAGGCGAGCATCGCGCAACAAGCCAAGAACAACTCCAAGCTGATGGAATACTCCGCAAAGGGCGGCGAGGTTTGCCACTCCATCGGCAAGCAGCCCAAGCCCGAAGGCGTCAGCGACGAGGACTTTGCCCGGCAGGTCGGCGAGGATAAATCGACCGCGCAGAACAACTGCGATTTTCTGGAGACCTCCGGCTTCAACGTCATCACCACTGAGAATGATCCGAAGGCCCGCATGGCCGACATCGAAAAGTTCAACGCCGCCTATCCCGACTCGAAGTTTCAGGAAACGGTGTCGAGCTACGCCCTCGATGCACTGAGCCAGTTGAAAGACAATGCGCGCTTGGTGGCTTACGCCGAGAAGGCCCTGGCAGGCAATCCTAATTCGCTGCCGGCGTTGCTGCTGCTGGCTAATTTCTACGGCGACGACAACAAACCGGGCAGTACCGCCAAAGCAATCACTTATGCGCAGAAAGCCATCGATGTGGCGAAAGCAGATGCTCCCGATGCAGACAAGTCGAGAAAGATTTCCGCGGGAGTGGCCCATAACACTCTGGGATTTGCCTACCTGAAACAGGAGAAGACTGCGGCTGCGGTTCCCGAACTCAAGGCTGCTGCCGCGCTGCTCAAAGGACAGGAAGATCAGCAGTATGGCCGCGCTTTGTACGGTCTCGGTTTTGCTTACGGCAAACTGAACAAACTGACCGAAGCGCGCGAAGTGCTCACCGAGGCCGTGAAGATTCAGAGCCCATGGCAGCCGATGTCGCAGGATCTGCTGACCAAAGTCAATGGCGCGCGAGCGAAAGGAAAATGAGTTTCAGGTGGCGAACTGCCGGCATTGTGATGGTTCTGGCCATCGCGGGTAGTATGGACGCGAGCGCTGCCGAGAGTCCTTTGCGCTCGCCGTGGGATCTCCATCCGGTGACCGCGACTGACGCCCCCTTCACCTGCCCGCCTGCTGCGCAATTGCCCCACGACTTTGCGACGAACTCCTACTATACCGACAGCCACCACTCCATTCCTGATCCTGCTCTGAAGAAGAAGTACGAAGACTCGGTTGCGGGTGTCGAGGATTTTTCTCGGGCCGTCGTCAAAGCGGCAGATGCCTTCCAGATGAAAGACAGCCGCGCGGCCGCGCAGTGTGTCGCTTCCTTGCTGGAAAGCGCGGCGAAACAGAAGACTCTGATCGGCAATATGGACGGCCATCAGGCATCCTACGTCCAAGGCTGGAATCTGGGAGCGTGGGCCGTGGCGTATCTCAAGATTCGCGGCAGCGGTGCGGTGTCGCGCGAGCAGGCCAATGACATTGCAAAATGGATGAAGAAACTCGCGGAGGAGAATCGGAACTACTACGAAAACAAGCGGCGCCACCCCGGGAGCGACGCTTACAACAATCATCTGTACTGGGCGGGATTTGCCATCGCCGCTGCTGCGATCGCCAATAACGACCGCGGATTGTTCCGATGGGGCGTCGACACTTACAGACAAGGCGTGCACGACATCCGAGAAGACGGGACGCTGCCGATGGAAATGGATCGAGGCCAGATGGCCTTGCACTACCACCTGTATGCTCTGGCGCCGTTGATGATGCTGGCGGAGTTTGGAGCGGCGAACGGCATGGATCTTTACAGCGAGCGGGACTTCGCCATCAAGCGCCTAGTCGCTCGCTGCATCAGCGGTCTGGAGGACCCAGGTCACTTCCAGCAAAGAACAGGAGTGTCGCAGGTCGCAACTCCTGAGATTGAACCGTGGCAGATCAGTTGGGCGCAAGCGTACACGCGACGGTTCCCCGACCCTAAGATCTCAGCGTTACTGGCGAAGGCTACGCGACTGAACTACACCATGCTGGGAGGATTGCCACCCGCGTAGCTTCTAAGGTGTGGCGGTGAGTTTTCCGGCGAATCTACTTCTGCGGGTTCACTAGTTCTTCAGAGAGCAGCTGAGCCTTCCACGCCAGAGTGCGGGCGCGCTCGGGATCTCCTGCCGTCACCGCGCTCTTCGACTGGTCCATGAACTGGCGGATTTGATTGACCATGTCCTGCTGGTTCGGTGTGAGCTGGTGCCCGGCGATTTTCTTGAGGTTCGCTTCCGTCGCTCCCAGCATTTGATTGGCAGTGTGTCGCTGCTGGGCTGCCTGGTCGCCGACCGCGCCCCCAGCCAGTTGAATGCTGGGCTCCGAAGTTCCTCCCTGGCGCACAATCACTTTCGGCGGAGGGCAGTTCGTCGGAGCACTCGTAGTGGCGGGAGCCGAAGTGCTTCCTCCAGGAGCAGGATCCTGCGACGCGACGCCGGATGATGTAGAGCCTGACGTGGCCGAACGTGCTCCTCGTGCAGGAGGGCTGATGCAGTTCGCGGCGATCACTTTCTTCTTGCGCCGTCGTCGCTTCGGAACCGTGGGTTGATTGTGCCCCGCAGAGGCCTGCGCTGGGGCGGAGGTCGAGGGAGTTGGTTTGGGTGCGGTCGATGAATCCTGCCCGGGTGACGCCGCAACGTGATCTTGTGTCCCGGTGGCGCCCACCGGCTTTGCCGCTGGATCTGGCTGCTGCGAGGCCCGACGCACAGTCGCTGCCGCCACCGGCGGCGGGGCCGATGCTGTGCAAGAAATACTGACGAGGAAGAGAACGGCCAGAGTCATTCCGTGTCCCAAGGGGCCTAAGGCAGTAACCAGCTAATTTTACCTCTTTGTGGTGCACAACACGTGGAGAGGTACGTCGAGAATCTCTCCACAGTACCCGTTTTGGATCAATTCCCGAGCCGTGAGGCTGCTGTGTTGGCGACATGCTCGCGCCCGGCCATGATCGCCGCCGGTCCAGCCAGCGGAATATGGAAGCGAAAAATCGTTCCAGCACCCTCGGTCGATTCAAAGTCAACCGAGCCATAGTGCCATTGCAGAATCTGATAGGTCTGCGCCAGGCCAATGCCGCTGCCGTCTTTCTTCGTGGTGAAGTAAAGCTCGAAGATCTTGTCGTGCATGTCTTGCGGGATTCCGCCACCCTGGTCGCGAACCTCCGCGACCACCGCCTGGCCATCGCGCCGAGCGCAGATGGTGAGCAGCCCCCCCTGGGGCATGGCCTGGACTCCGTTGAGCACGACGTTGAGGATCGCCTGTTTCATCAGATCGACGTCGACCTTGATCGGCAATCGCTGCTCCGGCATCTCGCGCTCGATGGTGACACCGTGTTGCTCGGCGTCCGGAGCGGCGAGTTGCGCGACGTCTTCCATCAGGCGGCGTAGGTCGACTTCCTCCGGATGCAGATCGCGAGGCCGGGTGAAATCGACGAGCGTCTGCACCACGCGATCCAGACGGCGGATTTCACTGTCGATAATGTCCATGTGGCGCCGCGTATCCGGTTCCTGCTGGGACAGCTTGTTCCTTAGCAATTGCAGGTGAAGCACAATGGCGTTGATGGGATTCTTTACTTCGTGGGCAACGCCACGAGTGAGGCGTCCGCTGGCGGAGAGGCGGCGCGACATCTCGATCTCATCGCCAATGCGGCGGACCGACTCAGTGTCGCGCATGATCAAGAGGGCGCCGATCTGCGAATTCTTTTCCTGCACGAAGTCGAGTGAGATCTGAACGCGTTTTCCACCCGCAGCCTCAAACTCGCGTTCCGACAGGGGCCGCCGTCGCTCGAAGGCGTCCAGCAGAGCTGTTCCCAGGAGGGAGTGCCGGTCAAATACCTCCTGGACCGTGCGTCCGAGCAGGTCGGCACGAGGGCGGTCGAGAAAAGCCTCCACGGGCGCGCTTACCAGGACCACGCGCGAATCGCGGGCAAAGAGCATGAGGCCATCCTGCAGCTTGGCCATGAGCTGGTCCACGTTGTCCTTGAGGGCCGAAAAAATCTCCTTGCTGTCGCGAATTTGCCGGCCCAGGTTGGCAATCTTCAAGGTCACGAGGCCGAACTCGTCGTGCCCCCCGGGTTCGGCGGCGAGTTCGTCGGGATCACCCGCTGCCATGCTGTCGAGATTGCGGTTGATTTCCTTCAACGGACCGAGAGCCAGGTTGGAGATGCCTGCAGAGAGAAGCAACGATGCGAAAATCAGCGCGACCGAAGAGTAGAGCGCCTGCATCAGTTTCACATTGATCTCTCGTTTCAGAAAGACAGGAGAGACTCCAATGCGGATGCTGCCGAACGGCTCGCCACCCAGCCGGAGGGGATAGCTGACGTCGTACACCTCCGGAGGACCGTAGACCAGACGGAGCTGTTCCCGGAACCGGACACTCAGGACGTGCTGGAAATCGGGCCGTGGCGGGACCACCTTCCCGACCATAGAAGCATCGGTGTGAAGCAGAGCTTTGCCGTCGGGCCCAATGATGGTCGCATCCAAAAGGAAGGACCAACTCCCCCGCACATACTGCAGCATGTTGTTTAGGTCGATGTCGGTCTGCAGGTACTCCACCGAAGCGCGCCGGACCGCGACCGGATCATTGACGTCGACGTTTGTGCTGCTGAAATCAGGCAAGTCGTTTTCCGCAGCGTAGGCCAGTTGGTGGGCCAGTTGCTTGGCGGTCTCCTGCGCGTTGTCGATGCGTAGCCGGAGAATCTGGGAGATATACAGATAGGAGAATGCCGAGACCATCAACGTCACCATGAAGGTGATGGTCAGGACGATAATAGTTTTTCGGCGCAGCATAAGAGCAGTGGCCAGCCGCTAGTCAAGAGACCGACGAGCGAGCCTGGCCTGGCTAACTCACCGGGGCTTCCTCTTTGCCGGCTCCATCGGCGGCCGCACTGCCGTACTCCTTCAACTTGTTGTGCAAGGTTTTGAGGCTGATGCCGAGAATCTCGGCGGCCCGCGTCTTGTTGTTGCTGGTGGCCTCCAGAGTTTTCAGAATCAGCATCTTCTCAGCCTCTTCTACAGTCGTGCCTACACCCAGACGTACCGCATCGGGATCGTTGGCCGCAGTGCGCAGCGGGGCTTGTCCAAATCCCGGAGGCAGATGCTTGGTCTCAATCACACCGGCGTCGCAAACGATAACCGCGCGCTCGATCGTATTGCGCAACTCACGAACGTTTCCCGGCCACGAATAGTTGTTGAACTGGTTCAGCACCGCTTCACTCACCGCGGTTACTTTGCGAGCGTGCTTGCCGCTCATCTCGGCCAGCAACAATTGCACCAGGTCAGGAACGTCTTCCTTGTGCTCGCGTAGCGGAGGCATATGGATGTTGAACACGTTGAGGCGGTAGTACAGATCGCTGCGCAACTCACCCTTCGCCACCGCCTCGTCGGGAACTTTGTTGGTGGCCGCAAGCACGCGTACGTCTACCGCAGTTTCTACCTTGCTCCCAAGACGGCGCAGTTTCCGGTCTTCGAGAACGCGGAGCAATTTAGCCTGAGTTCCGACCGGCATCTCTCCGATTTCGTCCAGGAGCAGCGTTCCTCCGTCTGCGAGTTCAAAGCAGCCGGTGCGGCGTTCCAGCGCGCCCGTGAACGAACCTTTTTCATGGCCGAAGATTTCACTCTCCATTAGCGTCTCGGGAATCGCGGCGCAGTTGATGGCGACGAAAGGGCGGTCTTTTCGGGGACTGAGTTCATGGATGGTTCGTGCCACCAACTCTTTTCCTGTACCGCTGGCTCCGGTAATCAGCACGGATGCGGTACTGGGCGCGACCATCTCGATGAGCCTGAAGATTTCTTGCATCTTGCGCGACGCGCCACTGAGCCGGCCCAGGGATCCCGTGTCCCGCAGCCTGCGCCTTGTGGCTTCGAGTTCCGCGCGTGTGCCTAGCAGCGCAGAAGCGTTTGCCAGGATTGTCCGCAGGCGGTTGGTGTCGATGGGTTTGGTGATGTAGTCGTAGGCTCCCATACGCATGGCCTGCACCGCGCTGTCGATCGTTCCCTGCGCAGTGACCAGGATGACGGCGATGGTTTGGTCCTGTTCGGCAAGACGTCCCAGCAGTTCGATACCGCCCATGCGCGGCATCTTGAGGTCGGTGATCACGATCGACGGGGACCACTGCGTGGCTTTGTCCAGTCCCTCCGCGCCATCGCGTGCCGTCTCGACTCGAAACCCCCAGGAAGACACGAGTTCGGCCAAGCCGGAGCGCTCGTTCTCCTCGTCCTCGACAATCAGTACTTTTTCGTGGCTCATCTGCGTGCTCTGGTTCTGTTCCTTTCCTTTGGGTTGCCAAGACCCTTTCCGGGGACAACCCCCAGCTTGATCGAACCCCCACGATACGCGGGCAGCTTCCCGCGCGGCAAGGTCTGGACGGGGCGATCAGATCAGGTTCCAACTCGACCCGTCGGAATGTCATTTTGAGACGGGTGCTAGCCTGTGCGCTCGTTTAACCTTGGCAATTCTTCAAGTCTACGCTTTTGCTTTAAGCTTCGGGTGCGGTAGAATTCTGAGTTCCCAGGTAAGGTCTCATCAATCCATCGGTACTGCCACGTTATTTTCCCATTAGAACTTGGTTGCGTCGGCAGCCGAGGAATGAATCATTTTGGAGGACTCTATGATAGTTAGTTGCACTACACGCGTGAGCCGCCCATTGGTGGCGAGCCTGTTCGCGCTTCTCGCTCTGGTCCTAATTTCAGGCGCTGCCGCTGCGCAGAGCGATTCCAACCCGAAGTGGGACGTGTTTGTCGGGTATCAGTACCTGCATCCGGGAGCCACGGTTCCCGCGGCAGGCAGCACTCCCAGCACGGCGACGCCATTCAAGGTTCCAGATATGGCGAAAGGCATTGGCGGTGCTCTGACCTATAACTTCGATCCCCATTGGGGTCTGGAGACCGACCTCGGCTACAACCGGGACACGAACTCGGCGGCTTCGGAATGGACGGCCAGCGCTGGGCCAAGGTTTATCTGGCGTACCGAGGATGTAGCGTTTTTCTTGCATGCCTTGGGCAGCTTCAATCGAGTGAGCTACGACTCTGGAATTATTACGCACAATGGTATTGGTGCGATTCTGGGCGGCGGCATGGATATTCCGTTCTCGAAGACGTTTTCCTGGCGCGTCTTTGAAGCGGACTACGTCGTGGCGCAGCACAATTTTGCGAGTCTGGCTGGTCCGCAATTCCCATCCCTGCAGCGTCCTACGTTTGAAGGTGTGAGACTGCGCACCGGCGTCGTGTTCAACTGGGGCGGCGCGGAGCCGGTGGCTCCAACCGCTGCCTGCTCGGTGCAGCCGACGGAAGTGATGGTAGGCGAGCCGATCACGGCCACCGTCTAGGCCAGCAATTTCAATCCCAAGCACACCGTCGCCTACAGCTGGAGTGGCAATGGTGGCCAGGTAACTGGAAAAGAAACTACTGCCGCGATTGACACCACCAACGCGGCTGCGGGCAGCTACACAGTTACGGCACACGTAACCGACGCGAAGGCCAAGAAGAACAACGAAGCGAGTTGCTCGGCGAACTATACGATCAAACCGTTGCCGCCGAAGAATCCGCCGACTGTCTCCTTGTCAGCCAGCCCGACCAACATCGTCACCGGTGGAGCTGTGAATGTGTCGGCCAATTGCACCAGCCCCGATAGCGTCCCCGTTTCCGTCGCCAGCTGGACTTCCACGGCCGGCTCAGTTTCTGGCAGTGGTAGCTCGGCGACTCTCAGCACCGCCGGAGTTGATCCTGGTTCGGTCACGGTCGGGGTGACCTGCACCGACTCGCGCGGTCTCGCCGGACAAGCCACGACGCAAATTACGGTGGAGAAACCGCCGCTTCCGCCGGTGGATAAGGTTCTGGAAGCCCGGCTCTCGCTGCACAGCGTGTACTTCCCAACGTCTATGCCGCCAGTGAAGGATCCCAATGCCGGTCTGCTGGCCAGCCAGCAAAAGACCCTGGTTACGCTCGCTGCCGACTTCCAGGTGTATCTGAAGTCCAAGCCGGATGCTCACCTGATTCTCGAGGGACACGCCGATCCGCGCGGTTCCGTCGCGTTCAACCAGGCGCTTTCCGAGCGTCGTGTGGCACGCGTCAAGAGCTTCCTGGTGGAGCATGGTGTAGATGGCAGCCTCATCGAAACCAAGGCTCTGGGCGATCAACACAACCTGACTGCCGAAGAAGTACGAGCCTCGGTCGACGCGAATCCGCAGCTGACCACAGAGGAGCGGACGAGAACGATCCGGAACATGCAGACGATCATCCTGGCGAGCAATCGCCGCGTGGACGTGACTCTGAGCACGACCGGAGAAGTCTCCCAGCGCCAATTCCCATTCAACGCGGAAGATTCGCTGACTCTGATCGGCGGCAGAACGCCGGTGAAGAAAGCGGCGCCTGCGGCGACCAAGAAGGCGGCTCCCAAGAAGAAATAATCAGCCAATAGTGGTCTTACAACCTGTCGCGGAGAGCGCTGACCATGCGCTCTCCGCGATTTTTTTCGTGCGGAGACTCAACCTACGTCCTTATATCTTCCGAACTACGGGGCGGGCCAACCTTGGTCACCGGATTCGTCTCCGCAGGGCAAGGCAGCGCCCGTGCTCGCTGGCCTGTGCAGAATCTACACGACCTCCCCGAAAGTGCCATCCCCAAGTTGCTGATTCCATGAGACTGTGTCTGGTATTCGGGTTGCCACTTCGTTGTCCAAGAGATGCGGGGGGACGATGGTTTTGATGAACCGGTTCCGCGGGCCGCGAATGCTGACGATTTGGCCGGTGCTGTTCTCCTTACTCTTGGTGGCCGCCTGTTCTCGCCCAGCGGGCCTGCGAAGTGACGGAGCTACTCCCTCAGATCAGCACCCGGTTCCCTTTCATGATGACCGAAGCGCCCCCGGCTCCAGTCCGGGTGTTTCATCGGTCGCGCAAGACAACGGGCTCAAGCCCGAAAGTGGCCTCCCCTTCCGCGATCCTCAGAGCCTGCCGGCCGGCACCATGCTTACTGTCCGGTTGAAGAACCCCATATCCGCCGATAATCCAGATGGCAGCGGCACTTTCGAAGCGGTCCTGGACGAACCGGTTGTGATCGAAGGAAACGCGCTGGTCCCGCGGGGCGTCAGCGTCGCAGGTCGCGTGGAGTCTGCCCGCGCGTCCAAGGTCGAACCCAAACGTGGCTACGTCCGTTTGACCCTCGATTCGATCGATTTTGCGGGCAAGGACCTGCCCGTTCAGACGTCCAGCTTGTTCGCCCGCGGGAACGCTCCCGACGGCGATCCCTCCCTCAGCGTGATTACTCTGGAAAAAGGCCGCCGGCTCACCTTCCGGTTGGCCGAACCCGCCTATCTTGCCCGCCAACAAGCATTCCCCGGTCGCTGAGACCCGTCTTCGACCTCCTCGCAAAGTTTTCCACAGAAAGATTTCCCGTTTTAGTGACATGTGCCCTTAGCAACACCGAATTGCTTCCCTATAGTGGGGTTCGAAATGGGATTTGACTTCGAGGCCAGCGACACGGCCGATTCCCATTTTGGGAAAACCAAGGTCTCGGGCGACGGGCAAACCGGTTCCTTCCGGGAATCGTCCCGCGCAGAGTAAGTGTATGAGCGCTGCCGCTGAATTCGCGTGGACGCCGCAGGATTCGAATCCGGATCTGCGTCCTCCCTTCGAGAACGCACCCCTCGGTCTGGCGCAGTGCCAGCGCCAGGGCAATATCACCGCGCTGAATCCGGCGATGGAACAGATGCTCGGGAGCAAATGGAATTCGACGCGATCGCTCCTTCTTGCAGATCTCATTTGTCCGCAGAATCATGCCGAGGGCGAACGGCTCTTGGGAGAACTGTTCGAGGGAGAGCGCGACAGCTTTCAGATTGACTCCATTCCCACCGCGCCAAACAGCCGGCCCGTGCGATGGACTGCATGGCGAGTACCTCGGAGCAATGGCGATCCCGGTTATGTGCTGGCCCTGGCCGAGAACCCTCCGGAGAACCGGGAAGCCGAGCAGCGCCTCCGGCAGGCCCAGAGGCTCGAGGCTGTAGGCCGCCTGGCAGGTGGCGTCGCACACGATTTCAACAATCTCCTGACCGGAGTGCTGCTGTACTGCGACCTGCTCATGGCCAGTCTGGAACCGGGCCATCGCGTCCGCAAGTATGCCGAGGAAATCCGCAACGCCGGCCTGCAGGCCACCGGGCTGGTGCGGCAGCTGCTCGCCGTGGCCCGGCCGACGAAGAGCGAACCCCGCTTGCTTTCCCTCAACGAGATCGCCGAAGGCATGCGGAACCTGCTGGTCCGCCTGATCGGGGAAAACATTGAGCTGCATTTCCGCCTCGATCCGAATCTGGGTTTGGTCAGGATGGACCCGACCCAAGCCCAGCAGATTCTCCTCAACCTAGTGCTCAACGCGCGCGACGCGATGCCCGGCGGCGGCGAGGTCACCGTCGAGACGGGCAACTGCAAAGTGCAAGTTCTTACGGAATCCCGGGGTGGGGCAAGCAGCACCGCCTTGCTCCCTTGTGCGCTCTTTGTAGTGGGAGATAACGGCATCGGAATGGACGCCGCAACCCGCGCGCATTTGTTCGAAGCCTTTTTCACCACCAAGGCCGGCGGCAAGGGCACCGGGCTCGGATTGGCCACGGTCCACGACATCGTTACCGGCAACGGCGGCTTGATCCATGTCGATAGTGCGCCGGCCTGTGGAACGCGCGTGACCGTGCTTTTGCCGCTTGTTCCGGAATCAGCTTTGAATTCCCAGCACGCCAGTCAAACAGAAAAGAACGAGGGGGTACTTCCAGCCAGAGAAAGAGAAAAGGAATGAATGTTATGACGTCAGCCGCTTTGAGTCCGATCACCAACACACCGCAGATTGAACCAGCCAATTTTCTCAACCTTTTGATTGTGGACGACGAACGATCGATCCGCGAGGCCTGTCGCGAAGTCGCGCAGTCGCTGGGGTTCACGGCTTATGTAGCCGACTCCGCCGAGCATGCGTACCGTCTGCTCGACTCCCAGACCTTCGATGCGGTCCTGCTCGATCTGCGCCTGCCCGGCGCGGGCGGTTTGGACGCGCTCCGCCGCATCAAGGAGCGCCGTCCCGAGGCCATTGTCGTCGTCGTGACAGGCTACGGCACCGTCCAGTCGGCCGTGCAAGCCATGAAAAATGGCGCCTACGACTACGTGACGAAGCCGTTCAGCGTCGACGAACTGAAGCTTCTGCTGGAGCGCGTGGCCAGCCACTTGAAACTGAAGTCAGAAAATCGTCTGCTGCGCGAGAAAGTGAAATCCAAGCAGGGATTCGGCGGCATCGTCGGCCGCGCTCCGGAAATGGAAAAGCTCTACCGCATCATTGCCAAGGCCGCCAATAGCGTGCACCCCGTCTTAATCCTGGGCGAGAGCGGCACCGGCAAAGAGATGGTCGCTCGGTCCATCCACTATTCCGGCCCCTTCCGCGACAAGCCCTTCATCCCGGTTGACTGCGGATCCCTCGTGCCCACTTTGATCGAGAGCGAGTTGTTCGGCTACGTGAAAGGTGCATTCACCGGCGCCAACCAGTCGAAGGAGGGACTCATGGCCATGGCCGAGGGCGGCACCATTTTTCTCGACGAGGTTGGCGAACTTCCTGTCGATCTGCAAGCGAAGATGCTGCGGGCTATCCAGGAAAAGGAAATTCGGCCCGTAGGCAGCACTCGCCGGGTGCCGATCAACGTGCGCATCCTGGCCGCCACTAATCGCGATCTGGAGCAGGCTGTCATGCAAGGCGCCTTCCGCCGCGATCTCTACTTCCGTCTCAACGTGCTCAGCCTGCGCATTCCCGCGTTGCGCGAGCGCAGGCAAGACATTCCCCTGCTGATCGCTCATTTCATGGAACGCATGGTGCGAACCTCCGGGCAAGAGAAGATGCTGAGCGACGAAGCCCTCAAAGCCATGCTCGCCTATGACTGGCCAGGCAACGTTCGCGAACTGGAGAACTGCCTAGAACGTACCTACGCCTTTACCAGTGGCCCGATGATCCACACCACAGATCTGCCTCGCGAGATTGCCAATCTGCCCGCTCTAGAGCCTTCGAATGGAAATGGCAATGGGCGAGCGAAGATCATTCCCATGGCTGAACTCGAGAAGCAGACGATTTTGAGCGCGATCACGGAACTCAACGGCGACAAGCTGCAAGCCGCGCGTCTGTTAGGGATCGGCAAAACCACCCTTTATCGAAAACTCAAAGACTACGCTGCCCACGAGTACCAGTCTTGAGGTCCGATTTTGTACTCGCGGGGTGTAGCGCGCGTTCCGCAACGGGAAGCCGTTGTGCTGCCGCCACTGCTAAGCGCCGTGTTTTCAGCGCGCAAGGCGGTGGCGGCAAACGTGCTATTTGAAAGGGCATGATCCTACTTATTACACCTTCAGCTCGTGGTCAACAGTGCGCCGATTCCTTGCATACCGCCACTGGCCTGGAAACGCACTGGGCCCAAAATCTGCAGGAGGCTGCCACCCGCCTGCGCCAACAAAGCTACTCCGCCGCCGTCATCGACCAATTCCTGCTCGAAACTGAGCCCGAAGAAAGTGATCAGATGATCGAACATCTGGGCACTGCCTTCCCGGTCTACATCAACTTCGCCGTTACCGCGATGGAGCGCCTGGTGCGAGAAGTGCGCTCGGCTCTGCATCGCCGTAAGCGCGAAGAGTCCGCTGCTCGCCGTGCCGTCGTAGAGCAAATGCACAGCGAAATGCGCGAGACCCTGACCGCTATGCTCCTTTCCTGTGAGTTGGCAATGTCTGTGCCGGATGTCCCCGTTCCCGCGGCCGAGAAGATCCGCGCCATCGACAATCTCGCCCGGGAACTGAGGCTTCTGCTGCAAGTGAACTGACTTAGATCTGCGCGTAGTGTTTTTGCGCTATTGTGCGCTTCTGCACGGTCCGCTACCTTTTCGCTGCTCATTCGTTCTGTGGACTGGGGTCCCGGAAAATCTAGGAAGCTTCTCGCGCACGACTTCGCTGCGCGCTCGCGCACTCGTGTGTTTGTGAAGCGTAACGGGGAAACGATTATGACTATTCGTAGAAACCTGGTCTGTGCTGTCCTGACAATGTTCCTGGGCTTGAGCGCCGCTGCCCAGCAAATCACCGGGAGCATTCGCGGAACTGTAGTCGATCCTACCAGCGCCTCGGTGCAGGGCGCGTCGGTGAGCGCCAAACAAACGGAAACGGGGTTGACTCGCACCGCGATCACAGATCGTTCGGGCGCGTATGTCCTGCTGGAACTGCCAGTGGGGCACTACCGCCTGCAGGTTGAGGTCAAAGGCTTCCAGACATACATTCAGCAGGGCATTACTCTCGATGTAAACGAGACGGCAGCCATTCCCGTTCGTCTCGCAGTGGGCGCCGAAACCCAGCATGTCGATGTACAGGCAGACGCTCAACTGATTCAAGGCACGGTGACCAGTCTGGGCAAAACGGTTTCCGAGCGCGAAGTTCTTGACCTGCCGTTGAACGGCCGCAACTTTACGCAGCTCGGCCTGCTTCAGCCCGGAGTCGTGCCCCTCACTCCCGGCTTAGCGGAAGCGGGAGGGTCGCTGCGGGACGGTCAAGCCTACGCGGTGAATGGCCAGCGGCCCGAGTCCAACAACTTCCTGATCGACGGCGCCAACAATTTCAACGGCGTGGACGGTGGCTTCGTTCTCAAGCCGCCGGTGGACGCCATCGACGAGTTCAGAATTCTTACCCATAACGCCAACGCCGAATTCGGCAACAGCCTAGGCTCGACCACCAATATCATCACACGGTCCGGAACCAACAGAATTCACGGCGCATTCTGGGAGTTCGTGCGCAATAACGCCTTCGACGCGACCAACTACTTCGCCAAAACCACGGAGCCTCTGAAACAAAATCAATTTGGCGGGACCTTCGGTGGCCCCATCCGCAAAGACAAAACTTTCGTCTTCGGGTTTTACGAAGGTTTTCGCAACCGGCAAGGGGAAACCCAGGGCAGCACGGTTCCCTCGCTCCCCGAGCGGCAAGGGAATTTCGGGCAACTCTGCGGTCCTCCGCCCGAGCAGTTCGACAGTAATGGAATCTGCAGTAACCCGGCTCATCAGCTTTTCAACATATTCGCGAATGCACCCATCCCTTACAACCAGTTGCCATTCATCAACCCGCTGTCGCAGGGGCTGTTAGGTCTTTTTCCAGAGCCCAACATTGGCACCAATGTGTTTTCCTCGACTCAAACTCTGCGAGATGATACGGATCAGTTCGGGCTGCGCCTGGATCACTATCTCTCGGCTTTCGACACCTTGAACTTCCGCTACATGTTCAGCAATGGCACGCGGTTCGATCCTCTCTCCACGTCGGGCGCAAGCGTGCCAGGTTTTCCGGTAGGAGAAGATCATCGCGCCCAGAACTTCGTCGCACAAGAGACGCACACTTTTTCTCCGACCACGATCGGTGTCTTCCGCTTCTCGTACTTGCGGAACAAGTTCCTTTTTGATGAGCACCAGAATCACACGTCTCCCGCCAGCCTGGGTTTTCTATACTCGCCCAGTCTCGACGTAGCGACGGGCCCTCCGTTCATTCAGGTAAATGGTTACACCACGGTCGGCGATCCGATCACGGGACCGCGTGACACGTACGAGAACGCTTATGACTATTCCGGATCATTGAGCTGGGTTCACGGGCGGCACGAAGTCAAATTCGGGGGCGGCTACCAGCACCTGAACGTCAACGTACTGCAGGGCATTGCGACCAACGGCTTCTTTGTATTCGACCCTGGGTTTCCGATTGCTGGGGATGGTTTCGCCGCCTTCCTGTTTGGACAGCCGGTTTTCTTTCTCCAAGGCCGTGGTGATTTCTCCCGCGGTATCAGGGGCAACTCTCTGGATGGGTATGCTCAGGATACGTACAAAGTAACGCCCCGTCTGACCGTCAATGTTGGCTTGCGTTACGAACTCCCGTTCCCTTACACCGAGATCCACAACCGGCAGACGCTGTTCATTCCCGGAAGGCAGTCGACGGTTATGCCCAATGCGCCTGCGGGATTGCTTTATCCCGGCGACCGTGGTGTTCCGGCAGGCCTGATCCCAACTTTCAAGAAAGGCTTCGCACCGCGCTTCGGTATCGCGTGGGACCCAACCGGAGGCGCGAAGTGGTTGGTGACCTCCGCCTACGGGATCTTCTACGAGCCGTACTACACGGGCCAGGGTGGGCCGCTGCAATCGCCGATCAGCGCGCCTCCGTATCTGCAGACGGATCAAATCAGTGTCCCCAACTTTTCCGATCCCTTCAACGGCAACCCTCCGGCGCCGGGCGCGTTCGCCACTCCGCTGACTAACTTGACGCTCACTCCGAACCTGCCTCTGCCCTACTCGCAGGATTGGGACCTGAACATCCAAAGGTCCTTCGGCTCCGATCTCCTGCTTGAGGTCGGATATGTGGGTACCAAGGGCACCAAGCTACCGCGCTTCATCGAAGGGAACCCGGCTATCTACGTGCCGGGCATTAACTCCGCCACGGGCCAGCCGAACTCGACCTCGGGCAACGCCGATCAGAGACGGCTATACTCGGGCTGTACTTTGAACGATCCGCCGAGCAGCTGCGTCTATTCCTCGACCGGTCTCATCGCCGGCATCGCGAATTCGTCCTACAACGCTCTGGAGGCGAGCCTTCGCAAGCGTTTCAGCCACGGAATTTCTTTCCTGGCTTCGTACACATTTTCCAAGACCCTGGATGATGCGTCGTCGTTCAACATGACTGGCTCTGCCTCCAAGCCCGTGGCCGGCGAAAACGATCTGGCGCAGGATCCCTTCAACCTCGCAGCGGAACGGGGCCGCTCGCTGTTCGATGCTCGTCACCGGCTGGTGCTGAGCTACCAGTGGAGCCTTCCGTTCTGGAGACAGCCGCATGGCTGGTATCAGCGGGCGCTGGGTGGCTGGCAACTGAACGGAATCGCGACTATGATGAGCGGAACGCCCTTTACCGTCTTCGATTCCAATGATGTTTCCGAGCAGGGCGGAGCGCCGGAAATCACGGGATTCTCCGCCAACCGTCCGAACCCGGTGCTAGGACTAAATCCGAACGCTGGACCGCGCACCACCAGCGCGTGGCTCAATGCTGGCGCATTTCAGCAAATCACGCCCGATCCGAATTCTCCCGTGCAGCAATTTGGCACCGCCGGCCGCAACATCGCCCAAGGGCCGGGCTATGGCAACTGGGATTTCTCAGCTTTCAAAGCCATTCGTGTGACTGAGGGCAAGGAGTTCCAGTTCCGCGCCGAGTTTTTCAATCTTCTGAACCACACGAATTTCCGCTTGCCCGACAGCGACATCAGTTCGCCAACCTTCAATCACATTCTTGCGGCGCAGGACCCGCGTCTGATCCAGCTCGCCCTGAAGTTCAATTTCTAGGAAACGCGTGTAAGCACAGCCGCCTCGGCTGTCTCGCCTGAGCTTGGCCTGAGCGAGCGCAACGAGCCGAAGGGGCAAAGCTCGGCGGCAAAGCGGCAAGACCGCAGAGCCGCCGAATCTTGCTCATGCAAAATCTTGTCATGCAAAATCTTGCAGCCCTAGGAATCTACTTCCAGTTCTCGCCGATTCCCACTAGAATGGACCGCACTGTCGCGGGAATCGCGTGTCCCACACGGTATCCCGCCGCTCCCCGGAGGTTCTGTGCACGTCCTGGTCACCGCCGATGCGCTCGCGGGAGCATGGACCTACACTCGCGAGCTGGTCACCGGCTTGGTTACACGCGGCGTGCGTGTCACGTTGGTCAGTTTCGGCGAAATCCCGCTTCCCGAGCAGACGACGTGGATGGACCACCTGCACGGCCTCGACTACCGGCCTACCGGGTTCCGCCTGGAGTGGATGCAGGAGGCCGAGGAGGACTTTCCCGAATCGTCGGCATTCCTCACCGCGCTGGTTCAAGAACTGCGGCCCGACGTGCTTCACCTTAATCAGTTTGGTTACGGCAATCTCCCCGTGGACGTGCCGCGCGTGGTGATGGCAAATGGCGACATGATCACGTGGACGGAGGCTGTTCGGGATCGAACGCCTCGGGCTTTGACTGCTCCTGAACGCCGGCCGTTGAAATGGTATCGCGACACGATTCTCCGCGGCATTGCCGGCGCCGACGCCGTGGTTGCCCCATCTGCCTGGATGCTCGACCGTGTCCGCAGCTGCTATACGCGGCCGCAGCGGGAAGAGGTCATCTACCCGGGACGCAATCCGATTTTCTTCAATCCCTACGTCAGCAAAGACGATTGCGTGCTGGCCGTGGGCCGGCTGGTCGACGCCAGCAAGCAGGTTTCTTTGCTCACGCAGCACGTACATCCCGTCCCGGTATGCATTGTCGGTGCCGAACAGACCGTGCCCGTGCCCCGCATTCCGATCCGTGCCGACGTTAAAGTCGCAACCGATCAGACGTCCGTTGCGATTCGTGGTCCGCAGACCGAGGCGCAACTGCGAGCGCTCTACAGCCGAGCATCGATTTACGCCGCCACCGCGCGCTACGAGCCGCTGGGGATGCCTGCACTCGAAGCTGCGTTTTCGCGCTGCGCCATCGTGGCCAACGACATCCCGAGCCACCGCGAGGTCTGGGGTGATGCGGCTCTCTACTTCCGCACCAACGATGCCGCCAGCCTCGCCGAAAGCATTCGCCTTCTCAACTCCGATCGAACCATGTGCCGCGCCTACGCCGAACTCGCCTACACCCGCGCCCGCGAACGCTTCACCACCAAGCGCATGATCGAGGAGTATCTGGAACTCTATCGCAGCCTGGTGTCGGTCCGATCTGCCGCGGCGTAGACCAGCCGCCGCCCATGCGCTCCATCCCCGCGACATGTACCCCCGCTTAATGGTATCTTTTTAGCCTTACTAGAAACCCGTAAGGTTGGAGGATTTGTTCATGGCACAGGTCAAAATCACCGTGCGACCCAATGGCCCGCTCCGGGTCGAAGCTCCCGAAGGCTCCGTCGAGTTGGTGGATGTCAACGGCACACCGTTCGACCTCACCGGCAAAACCGCATTTTCGCTGTGCCGCTGTGGCGGATCGGTCAACAAGCCCTTCTGCGACGGCACTCACAGCCGCATCGGATTCCAGGGCGCCGAGTTAGCCGTGAAAAAAGCCGAAGGCGGATCGTAGTCTCACCGCGGAGGACATCGTGCACGACTCTCACGACCGGCAACTGGGAATGCATCGCAAGATCACGCGCCGCGATTTCGTCAACGGCGTCGCCGTGACGGCGGGCGCGGCCATGATGCCGTGGCATCTTTTCGCAGCCGATGATCCTGCGGCGCCGGAGAAGTCACCCGGCTATTATCCGCCCGCTCTCACCGGTATGCGAGGCATCCATCCCGGATCGTTCGATGCGGCGCATAGCCTCCGCGACGGCACCTTTTGGGATTCGGCGGGCAAGCCCGAAGACACGGGCGAGACCTACGACCTGATCGTTGTCGGCGGAGGCATCAGCGGCCTGGCTGCCGCCCATTTCTACCGCAAGGCAGCCGGTCCAAAGGCCCGCATCCTGATCCTCGACAATCACGACGATTTCGGCGGCCACGCCAAGCGCAACGAATTCCGCGTAAACGACACGTTCCGCCTGGGCTTTGGCGGCACTTTCTCGATCGAGAGTCCCGCTCCATACAGCGCCGTGGCCAAAGGTGTGATTGAGGAATTGGGCATCGACGTTCCTTCGTATTCCAAGTACGTCGACAAAAATCTTTACCGCTCGCTGGGTCTGCGTCCCAAGATTTTCTTCGACAAAGAAACTTTCGGAGCAGACAAGTTGGTGGTCAATCCCAGCCCGCGTGGAGGAAACGAGAGCGAAGACGCCGCCGCCTCATCGCTGGAGTTGCTGAAGCAGTTTCTCGCCGACGCTCCTCTCTCCGACCAGGCCAAACGCGACCTGCAGCGCCTCTATCAGGAGCCGAAGGACTATTTCCCCGGGCTCACCTCAGACCAGAAAAAGGCGAAGCTCGCGCGCATGAGTTATGCCAGTTTCCTGAAAGACGTCGCCGGCGTTCACGAGGATATCGTCAAGATGTACCAGGCGATGCCGCACCCGCTGTTCGGCTTGGGCATCGACGCGGTTTCCGCGCAGGACGCCTGGGGATTCGATCTGCCCGGCCTCGACGGCCTGAAGTTGGACGACAAGCCCGGCAAGGGAATGAACCGCGACGCCATTCCCAACGAAGAAGCCGAGAAATACTTCTTCCACTTTCCCGACGGCAACGCCACTATAGCGCGCCTGCTGGTGCGCAAACTTATTCCGGATGCGGTCCCCGGCAACGCTATGTCGGATGTCGTCATGGCTAAAGCGAATTATTCGAAACTCGACGACTCCAATTCGCTCGTGCGTATTCGTTTGAACAGTACCGCGGTGCGCGTGAAGCACCTGGGCGACTCTGCCAGCGCGAAGGAAGTAGAAGTCAGCTACGCCCGCGGCGGCAAGGTCTACACGGCCAAGGCGAAGAACTCAATCCTCGCCTGCTGGCACGTGGTGATTCCCTATATTTGTGAAGAGCTGCCCGACAAGCAGAAGGAAGCGCTAGCCTCCGCGCAGAAAGTTCCCTTGCTCTACACCAATGTGGCCATACGCAACTGGACATCATTCCACAAGCTGGGCGCAAATTCGGTGTACGCCCCCGGTATGTACCACACGAATGTAAACCTCGACCTGCTGGTAAGCATTGGCAGCTACGAATGCCCGCGCAAACCGGAAGAACCGATCATCGTGCACATGATGAAAGCAGCCTGCCACCCGGGCCGCCCCGCGCGCGACCAGCACCGTATGGGGCGAATGGAACTGTTCAGCACGACTTTCGAAACCATGGAACGCAAGATTCGCGACCAGTTGGCGCGGACTCTTCGACCCGGCGGTTTCGATCCCGCGCGCGACATCGCCGCCATCACCGTCAACCGCTGGCCCCACGGCTACGCCTACGAATACAACTCGCTGTTCGATTCGTTCTGGCTCGAAGGCGGCGAAACCCCGTGTGAGGTCGCGCGCAAGCCACACGGTCGCATCGCCATTGCCAACTCCGACGCCGGTGCGTATGCCTACACAGATGAGGCCATCAATCAGGCGTACCGTGCGGTGGGAGAGATCACGAAGAGCTAAGGAACCCGCTAACCGTAGGTCTGTCATTCTGAGCGAAGCGAAGAACCCCTTGCACGCCCGCACTACCTATGACGCCCAAGGGAGTTCTCACCATTGTTTCGGCCTGGCTGGAAGGTCGACGCCAATCTTTGTTGAGCCCTCAATCTCTCTGCCCACCCTTCAATTGTGCGGCCTTGTCCCGCGCCTCTTGAGCCTGTTGCGTCATACCCTTGGCCTGGTATGCATCCGCCAGAGCAGTCTCTAAGTCAGCGTCATCGCCATTCTGTTCCCGTTCTTTCGAATAAGAAGCGATGGCTTCGTCGTACTGTTTCAGCTGGGCCTGGGAAATGCCCATCCTGTAATACACGCCGCTGGCCTGCGGTTCGAGACGCAACGCGGCTTTGAATTCGTTGATCGCAGCCTCATGACTTTGCAGTTGCGCGAGCGCCACGCCCAAACCAGTATGGGCGGTGGCATTGCTCGGATCCTGTGCCACCAGCTTCGCGAACTCCTCCTGCGCCTCTTTGGGTCGATCCTGGTTCAGATACGTGGCGCCGAGCTCGGTTCGCGCTCTGGTGTCCTGCGGCTGCAGATCCAGAACCCGTTTCAACTCGTTCTCGGCTTCGGGGAGCTGTCCCTTGCTGAAATAGGCGCGCGCCAGTTCGTAATGTGCCGACGCGTCCTGCGGGTTCTGCTGGACCTTTTTTTGAAGCTCGCCGATCATCCGATCGATATTCCGTTGAGCGTCCATCAACGATCGTCCAAACTGCATTGACGAGCCGCGCCACCGCTGTATCCCAAGTGCGCTGCCGCCCACGATCAGGACCATGAAGAGCAGAACGCCGACCCGTCGCAGCGGCCGATCCTGCTCGGGAGCGACACGGGCAATCAAAGCACCGAGGATCAGGCCACTGATCAGTCCGCCGACGTGGCACCCATTGTCGATGCCGGGAAACACGCTGCCAAAGAAAAGACTGAAGCCGCAAAAGAAAAGGAGACTGCTGAGCGTGCTCTTAATAGATATGCCGGACAGGGAGAATTCGCCCAGATAGAACGATGAAATCAGTGCACCGGAAAGACCAAAGAGCGCGCCAGACGCGCCGACGCTCAGCACTCCGGGGTTCCAGGCCACGCTAGTCAAGCCTCCAGCGATGCCAGTGATAAGGTACACGGCGGCGTAGGTCCAGCGACCGTAGAGAGACTCGCAAAGCGTGCCCAGGTTCCACAAGCACCACATGTTCATCGCGATGTGAAACAATCCGCCGTGAAGGAACATGTACGTCAGGAGCCGCCACCACTGGCCGGAGAGCGTGAACGGTCCGTAGTTGGCGCCAAAGTGCACCATTACTTGCCCGGTGAAATCCAACGAGGGACCACTGGCAAGGACCATCGCGATAAAGACCATCGCGTTGGCGCCAAACAACACATGCGTGAGGGTAATGCTCGACTCCCGACGCACCCAGGGTGCGGGCATCACGATCTGCTTCGCGTCTTCGCCCTCTTCGCCGCGCTGCGCGGCCTCGTGCTGCGCACACCACTGGCATATCTTCTTGAAAGCAAACGGAGGAAGCTTGCGGCCGCATTGAACGCAATTTGCCATGTCTTATGAAGAGCGTACCAGCAGTTTGCCTGCGCTGGAAAGTTGCCGGACCGAGAGGGGAGTGCCTCAGTCTGAATTCAAGCCGTTGCACTGCCGAGCGCGATGAGCTTTCGAATCAGGCCGGTTCTTGGAAGGGGCACGGCTTCGAGCCCGTGCCGCTCAAGCTCAGGTGGAAGAGCGGCGCTTAAAGGGCCGCGTTCGAGGACGAGAGTGAATGCGGGCTTCAGCCCCCGTGTGATTGTTGTTCAGTGAATCGTCTTAGTCTTCCGCGACATGTAATCCATCAGCAGATACTGTCCCAGCGTGTACGGTGTAGTGAAGTAGGCTTTGCCGCGGCACATCTCCGTGACTTTCTGTACGAACTGCACCAGCCCATAATCGGACGCGAGCATGAATGTATTGATCAGCACCCCGGCGCGTTTGCACTTCGAGACTTCTTCGAGCGTTTGGCTCACGACCAGCGGATCGAGACCGAAGGCGTTCTTATAGATGCGTCCGTCCTCCAGGGTCAGGGCCGAAGGCTTGCCGTCGGTGATCATCACGATCTGCTTCATGTCTTTTCTCTGCCGCTGCAGGATCCTCTGCGCCAGCCGCAACCCTTCGCGCGTGTTGGTGTAGTACGGCCCGACTTTCACTCGTGCAAGTTGTGATAGCGGAACCTCTTCCGCGGAATCGTGAAACAGCACCAGCGAAAGCGAGTCGCCCGGATACTGCGTGCGAATGAGATGCGACAGCGCCATCGCGACTTTCTTCGCCGGAGTGAACCGGTCTTCGCCATAGAGAATCATCGAATGCGAGCAGTCGAGCATTACGACAGTCGCGCACGAAGACTGGTACTCGCACTGGTGCACCTGAAGATCCGAGTATTCGATGTTCAGCGGCACCGTCAGCCCTTCCCGTTGGATCGCGCTGGAGAGCGTAGCCGTGATGTCGAGATTCAGTGTGTCTCCGAATTCGTAAGTCCTCGATGATCCGCTGGTCTCGATGCCGGTGGCGAGATCGCGCGTGTCATGCCGTCCAAAGCTCGACTTGCCCAGCGACCCGAGCAGGTTGCGCAGCGATTTGAAGCCGAGGAAGTCGAGACTCTTGTCGGTAATTTCGAATTTCGCCTGTTGCGCCTCGCCGGTCTGCCCGCCCACGCTGCACTGCCGCGCCAGATCGTGCGGATCGTCGATTGAAATGTAATCTTCCTGCTGCATCCGCTCGATGAGCTTCTCGATCAAGTCGTCGAGTTGACCCTCCATCTGTATCTGCTCGATCTGTTCGCGCAGGTTCTCGTCGAACATCTCACCATCAAGCAGTGCCCGTTCAATGGCTCGTTTTAGTTCGTCGAGCGTGTGGTCCCCTTCAGGCGTTTCATACCACATGGAATCCTGAAACCCGCTCTGCAGCAGGTAATCCGAGAGCGCGCCGAGCAGATCCTCCATGCTCATCTCGCTGGCGGGGTCGGGAATGTATTTGGAGTAGCGAATGCGCTTCATATAAAAGGGCCTAGAGGTCAGGGATTAGGGGCCAAGGATTTGCAGAGAAACTAGCCTCTGACCCCTTGTCCCTGGCCTCATTCAGTTGAACTGTCTTCTCTGCCGGTACGGCCTCTCGTCCGGCTCTATCGATTTCTCGCGTACCGCCTCAGGTTTCTTCTCTCCGGCTTTGAACACGCGCTCCTCGCTGCGCCCGATGCGCTTATGCGCATGCAGTCCTTCGAGGATGAACTCCGCCGCCGACACCTGCTGCTCCGGGCTGTCTTTCTGCGAAACGCCCAGCGGTCCCAGCTTGTCGACCAGGCCCTGAATTTCCCTCAGATTCTCCAGTGCCTCGACTGCGGCAATCGAATCCGACAATTGAATCTCTCCGCCCAGGTCGAACCACTGTACGATCTGCTGCACGTTCGCGCCGGTGTAGTACTCGTCGTACGTCTTCGCGATCGCCGCCCGGATCAGGTCGCGCCCCACCTGGTCGGCGCCCTTCATCTCGCCTTCGTATTCCAATTCAAGTTTGCCGGTAATCGCCGGCAGCGCTGCGTACACATCGCTGATGCGGGGAACGACTACCTTCTCGTCATTGCGAATGGCGCGACGTTCGGCATTCGAAATCACATTTTCCATCGCTGAAATGGGCAGCCGTTGGCTCACACCCGAGCGCTTGTCGATCTTCTTGTCCTCGCGCGCCGCGAATGCCACACGCTCGATGACTTCCTGCACATAGTTGGGCAGGTGCAGAGGATGCCCGTTGCGCCGCGTCCAGGCTTCCTGCGCCGTGATCGCAATTCCTTCCTCGACGGTCGCCGGATAGTGCGTGCGAATCTCGGAGCCGACGCGGTCCTTGAGCGGCGTAATGATCTTGCCGCGCGCCGTGTAGTCTTCCGGATTCGCGCTGAACACCAGCGCGACATCGAGCGGCAGCCGGATGGGATATCCCTTAATCTGCACGTCGCCTTCCTGCATGATGTTGAATAATCCGACCTGGATCTTTCCCGCAAGGTCCGGAAGTTCGTTGATGGCGAAGATGCCGCGATTGGCGCGGGGCAGCAGGCCGTAGTGAACCGTGAGTTCGCTCGACAGTTCATGCCCGCCGCGAGCCGCCTTGATGGGATCGATATCGCCGATCAGGTCGGCAATGGTGACGTCGGGCGTCGCCAACTTTTCCACGTAGCGATCGTCGGGTGAGAGATAAGCGATGGGAGCTTCGTCCCCGAGCCGCGCAACCTCTTCTCGGCAACGTTTGCAAATCGGAGCGTAAGGATTGTCGTGAACCTCGCATCCGGCAAGATACGGCATATGTGGATCGAGCAGCGTCGTAAGCGCCCGCAGGATGCGGCTTTTGGCCTGTCCGCGCAGTCCCAGCAGAATGAAATTGTGCCGCGAAAGAATCGCATTGATGATTTGCGGCACCACCGTGTCGTCATAGCCCACGATGCCGGGAAACACCGCGGCATCGCCTTTCTCGCGCAGACGGGTGATGAGGTTCTCGCGCAACTCGTCTTTGACGCGGCGTGTGCGCAGACGCTCTTCGGAGAAAACGCTGCGGCGCAAACTACCCAGTGTGCGCGGAAGACTCATGAAAGGAACCCCCAGAACCAACTTTCCCCGATTATACGCGCCACGGCGATGCCGTGTTTCGTGCGCTGCCGGCTCAGTCGTCAGTGCGCGTGCCCGTTGCCCCCGGCCTTCTCACGCGCCCGCGCGGCGCGCCGGAGATTAGGAAGAATGTTTACCAGATACGTCGCGAGTGCAGGGATTCGCTGGCTCTCCGAGCGCATCGCCAGCAGTTTCTGCTTGAAGTCGAGATCGAGCGGCAGAGAGCCCGCGATGTGAAACGAAAGGGTAGCCTGATCGGCATCGGAAAGATCCTGCACGGCGCCAGCGAGGGACAGAATATCGCGGTGGGCCCGAATCGCCTGCGCGCGCTCCTCCGGGGTCGGAACGCCGGGCTCATCGGGAATCAGCAATACCTCCGCGCGCAGGAACGAACGCTCCTCGTTGATCCCCAGCACCTCAAAGCGTTGGCGGCCTTTCGCGATCAGGTCCAGACGCCCGTCGGGATATTCTCTCGTGACGGTAGCAATCTCCGCCGTGCACCCCACTTCGGCGATTCCATCTTCCAGGGCGCGCACCACGCCGAAGGGCGCGTTAGTCGTCCGGCACTCCCCGATCATCTCCTTGTATCGCGGTTCGAAAATGTGCAGGGGCAGCGGAGTGCCAGGAAGCAGTACGACGTCAAGCGGGAACAAGGGAAGAAGTGCCACGAAATCTCCGTTTCGTGAGCGCGCAAGCACGCGGGCCTCCCGATTGTACGACACGGCTTATCCGACATCGATTGTCCAACACAATTTGTCCAACCCAACTGGCCCGACACGGATTGCCCACTGCCGCTCCGTCTCGCATCTTGACTTGGTGCGTTGCGGAGCATACAACGCCAGCATGGAACTTGCAGGGCAAGTGGTCGTGGTCACGGGAGCCTCAATGGGCATTGGCGAGGCGATTGCCAGGATGTTTGCACAGGAAGGAGCGAGCGTGGTGTTACTGTCGCGCGATGCCGCCAGGGCCGAGGCCGCGCGCACGCGGATAGGCTTTCCCGATCGCACTGTTGCACTTTCCTGCGACGTCCGCAACTCTGAGGAGATCGACCGCGTCCTCGGCCTCACTCTGCATCACTTCAAGCGCGTCGACGTCTGGATCAACAACGCGGGACACGGTCTGCTGGACTCGGTCTCGCAAATGGAAATGCGGGCATGTCACGACATGTTCGAGACCAACTTCTTCGGCGCAGTGTCGGCCATGCAAGCCGTGATCCCGGTCATGCGCCAGCAAGGCGGCGGCACCATCATCAACATTTCCAGCGTCGCCGGGCACATTCCCTTGCCTTTTCACGCCGCTTACAGTGCGACCAAGTTCGCGCTCAACGCCGTCGGCAAGGCAGCAGGAGTCGAATTGAAAAAGGACGGCATTCACGTACTCACCGTGTGTCCTGGCTACGTGCGCACGGCTTTCGGTGAGAATGCCGTTCGGGGCAGGGAACTGAAGAAGGTGCGCCCGGGCTCGGTGCGCGGCGTCAGCGCCGAACGCGTTGCTCGCGCCACGCTACGCGGATATTTGAAGCGGAAGCGGGAAGTGATCGTTCCGTGGACCATGCACGTGCCCGTGAAGATCTATCAACTGTTTCCCGCGGTAGTGGAGTGGGCGATGGGCGGGATGGCAAAATGAGGTGGAGTTAGGGAACTCCACCTCGTGCGACTTACTGCCGCTTAGGTACGCGCTGTTGCTTCTGGATGCTCATCACTTCTTTTTGGGATACAGTGTCGCCGCAAATTTGTAGTCGGTGGCGTCGATATCCACCCCGCCAACGATCGGCTTGCCATCCTTCGTGATACTCCCCGGAAGTTGATAGCACATGATTGAGTCTGGGTCTGGAGGATTTGTTCCGGTTAGCGATGATTCTTCAATCGGAGTGAGCACCTGCTGATCTACAACTTCCTTGCTCCAGCCATCATTCGCCAAGAAATATGTGTAAGCTTTTTGCGGGTCAATTTTTGCGACCAGGGCCTTGCGCATATGTTCGTGGACGAAACCCATGGTATGGCCGGTTTCATGGCGCACGACGCGATGGTACTCCGATTCCGGAGTCTGCATTGAGAAGGAGTCGAGGTTCATCGTCGGTTGGTCGGCTTTAATTCCTAAAATATCCGTTCCGACGTAAGACCAGTATCCGTCACCGGCGGTTCTGGCGATCCGGACTTGTGGATTTGTTTTTGTCTGTGTGAATTTGACTTTGGCGGTCTTGTTCCACGCGTTCATGTGCTTCAGTATTCGGGTCCGCAGGTCGGCAGGTGGATTGTCCAGGAAACCCACGGTTAACGTTACACCGCCGCTGTGCCAGTACTTCGTGGTGAGAGCAGCGATGCGCTCAGGGGTAGGCACAAATCCTGGCATCACCATGGTGAGGTGTTCGACCGCTGCCCGGTTCAGTCGATTGATCTTAACTGCAGTTTCGGCAGCCCCGGCCCATTGATCGATCGGTAACATCTTTGGTCTGCATACGATAAGTTCGCTCATTGGCTTCGCTCCTTTCGCTAGATACTTCCCTTGGGTTCTCGCACGTGTTGGTTGGCGCGGACAGCATCTTCGGGTGATTGCCTGGGGAAGTTAGGCCAACGAAGACGGGAACAGCGTACACCCGCGGGGAATGTCTGGTAAACACCAGCATCCTCAATGGTCCGAGAATGCCAGGTACCCTAAGTTATCGGAGAACGGTGAATCGTGAACTCCACTCGATCAGGATCCCAACTCTCCCAGCATGGCTTCCATTTCCGATTGCGCGTGCAGGTTGCCGGTGCGTCGTGCCGACGCGATGCCATCGTTGAGCATCCTCTTTGCGTCGTCGACTCTCTCCGCCCGCACCAACGTTTGCGCGGCCATGAAATATCCAGCCGTGTATGCAGGATCGTTCTCCAGCAGAATTGAGAATTCCGCCAGCGCCCGGTCGAAGTCTCCTTGCTTGGAGTACTCCATGGCGAGCCCGTAACGCGCGAACGAGTCTTTGGGATGTTCTGTCAGGATGTCGTTGAGAGCAGCGATACGGTCCATAGAGGGTTGCCACAAGCCTGATCTTGGAATTATACAAACTCAAGTCCCCGCAGACGCCTCGATTTCCTTCGGGCCTGAGTGGCTCTCGGTTTTGTTTTTGCTTCCCGAGCTGGCGAGACCTGCCGCGACTGATTACAATGGCGAGTCCCGACAATTTCTGCGTCTGAGAAAAACAAATTGGCCTGCCCCTACTTCATGCCGGTAGACAAATTCGAAAACGGCACATGGCCGCATCCGGCAAGGCTTCCCTTGGGCTGTGGATGGGGCGGACACTGCACCGCTCCCGGTCATGAAGGCGAAGTCCCGCCGCAACAGATTCTGGAGGCTTTCTGCAATCTGGGCTACGCCGACTCTTGCAGTTGGGCGCCCCAGGAGCGGGCTTGGGATGCGGTGCGGTTTGCCGTGACCGCTTCAGCGGTGGACGGCAAACGCCGCGAAGGCGGAAGTGCCGGTGTTGGTGCGACTCGCATCCTTCGCCTGCGCTATGTCTGCGAACGAGGTCATCTGCCCGTCGAGCACGGCGATTTGGAATTTGATGTGTCACGGGCACTCTGGTTGCGCCGCCACGACGACGCGCGGGTCCAGAAAATGGCGGAATGTTTTCTGGAGTCGTACTTGAAAAAGAAAGGTTGAGAAACAGTTCTGGCAAACAGCAGCCTGACGAAGGGAAGACAACCATGAGCGACGACGCGCTGGTGCCCCGCCCGGTCCGGGATTCACAATCCGAGATGGCCGAGATCGTTCTACCCAACGATGCCAACCCGCTCGCCGCCTTGCTCGGCGGCCGCCTGATGCACTGGATCGATCTCGCGGGCGCTATGGCCGCGCACCGCCACTCCCGCAACTATGTTGTGACCGCTTCGGTCGATCACATCGACTTCCTGGTTCCCGTGCGCGTTGGCGACCTGGTTATCCTGCGCTCGTCGGTGAATCGTGTCTTTCACACTTCTATGGAAGTTGGTGTGAAAGTGTTCGTCGAAGATTACATTGCCGACACCGCAAAACATGTCGCCTCCGCGCACCTGACGTTCGTCGCTGTCGATAGCCAAGGCAAACGTCTGAAAGTAGCGCCGGTGATCCCCGAAACCGACGAGCAGCGGTGCCGCTATGACGACGCCGGGAGGCGGCGCGAGATCCGGCGCTCCGAACTGGAAAGGCGCCGCAGGGCGCACTGAGTCTCAACACTTCTGAGCTGCATCCAACAACGTTCTGCAGAAAAGTTCAGGCTACTGAAGTGCCCAAAGATCTATGGACAGCGCGCTCGTAGTGCATCGGCTTCATTTCGCCTTCACCATTACTTTTCACTATCTCTTCCCGCAGCTCACCATGGGGCTGGCTCCGCTCATTGTGGTGCTCAAGACGCTCGCCCTTCGCCGCAATAATGACGAGACCTATCGCCAGGCGGCGCGCTTCTGGGCCCGGATCTTCGGCATCAACTTCGTGCTCGGCGTGGTGACCGGCATCCCCATGGAATTTCAGTTCGGCACGAACTGGTCGCACTTCTCGCGTTTTGCCGGAGGCGTGATCGGCCAGACTCTGGCCATGGAGGGCATGTTCGCCTTCTTCCTGGAGTCTGCATTTCTTGGCCTGTTCTTGTACGGAGAAAAACGCCTCGGCCCGCGCGGCCACTGGTGGTCGGCGGTCGCGGTGTTTCTGGGCTCGTGGCTGTCCGGATTTTTCATCGTCGCCACCGACGCCTGGATGCAGCATCCCGTGGGCTACGCAAAGGCCACCGATGGATCGGTGCAACTCGCCAGCTTTTGGGCACTCGTGTTGAATCCCTGGGCGTGGTGGCAGTATGCCCACAACATGAGCGGAGCCGTGATCACGGGAGCGTTCGTCATGGCGTCCGTGGGCGCGTTCTATCTGCTCTGGGGCAAATTCGAAGAGCACGGGCGCATCTTCGTGCGGGTAGGAGTTGTCGCTGGTCTGATCTTCAGTGTCCTGCAGTTGTTCCCCACGGGCGACGGCCAGGGTCGCCTGATTGCTGAGAACCAGCCGATAACGCTCGCTGCCATGGAGGCCCTATTTGCCAGTCAACCGGGAGCGCCGATCGTGCTGGTCGGCCAGCCCAATGTGGATGAGAAGAAGATCGACAATCCGCTAGTGATTCCCGACGCGCTCAGCTTCCTGACCTACCGCGCGTGGAAGGCGCAGGTGAAGGGCCTGGATGCTTTCCCCGAAGACCAGTGGCCGTCGAACATCGCACTGCTGTACTTCAGCTACCACATCATGGTGGGATTGGGCACGGTCTTCATTGCGATCGCAGTCGTGGCGGCATTCCTGCTCTGGCGCGGCAAGCTGTTTTCGAGCCACTGGATGCTGTGGATTCTGCTGCTGACCCTGCCGTTCCCCTACATTGCAAACACCGCTGGTTGGATGACGGCAGAGTTGGGCCGGCAGCCCTGGCTCGTCTACGGCCTAATGCGCACCGCGGACGGCTATTCGAAGACAGTCTCAGCCGGGAACGGCATGTTCACCTTGCTGGGATTTATGGGCATGTACACCGTGCTCGGAATTCTGTTCCTGTTTCTGGTGCGCCGCGAAATCGAACAGGGGCCAGAAGCTGAGTCAGGGTCGGGCCACTAGGGACTGGCTCGACAAGCGATTTGGGTAGAGCGAAGCTTCAGAGCCGTGCCGCCAGAGGTTTGTATCAGGGCATCGCTTCAGCGATGCCGTAGATGGCGCTAAAACGAATCGGGCTTTAGCCCCTAAGGGAGCACGAGGATCGCAATGGCAACGCTTTGGTACATGATCGTCGCAGTCATGGTGGCCGCTTACGTCGTGCTCGACGGCTTCGACCTCGGCGCTGGCGTCATCTACCTCGCCGCCGCTCGCACGCCCGACGAGCGCCGCAAAATCATGCGCGCCATCGGCCCCGTCTGGGACGGCAACGAAGTCTGGCTGCTCGCCGCCGGAGGCACGCTCTACTTCGCCTTTCCGCTGCTCTACGCATCGAGCTTCAGCGGTTTCTACCTGCCGCTGATGATTGTGCTCTGGCTGCTCATGCTGCGCGGCATCGGAGTCGAACTGCGGGCACACATGCAGAACCCCGTCTGGCGCGGATTCTTCGACGTCCTCTTCTGCGTCCCTAGCGTACTGCTTACCATCTTCTTCGGTGCGGCTTTGGGGAATGTTGTGCGCGGCGTTCCTCTGGGAGCCGATGGCTACTTCTTCGAACCGCTCTGGACGAACTTTCGCGTCGGCACGAATAATGGCATCCTCGACTGGTACACCCTTCTCACTGGCGTGATCGCGCTGGTCACTCTGACCACGCACGGTTCCTTGTACATTGCCGTGAAAACGGAAGACGACTTGAACCGCCGCGCGCGCGCCGTGGCGAAGGCAGCATGGCCGCTGCAACTGCTCTTGACCGTCGTTGGATTGGTAGCGACCGTTTCGATTCGTCCCGGCGTGCTCGACAACTACAAGCACCACGCCATCGGATTCGTCATCCCGGTGCTCGTCTTTGGATCGCTCGCGGTCATGATGCATGCGATGCTCAAAGGCGAAGCCCCAGCCGCAGAGAAGGTCGCTTTCGTCGCCTCGGCTCTGTACATCGTGGGCATGCTGGTCGGCGCGGCGTTCGCGCTCTATCCCGTCGTACTGCCGGCGAGTACCGACCCCGCGCGCAATCTGACGATCTACAACACGGCCGCCGGCCAGCATGGCCTGGCCGTCGGCCTCACCTGGTGGATTCTGGGCATGATTCTGGCGCTCGCCTACTTCACCCTGCTGTTCCGCATGTTCAAAGGTAAAGTGCGGCTGGAGGGGGAAGGATACTGATGTGGTTGATTGTAGGATGGGAACCTCTGCTGTTGCCTCGGTTTTGAAAGGGCGCGGCTTCAAGCCGCGCCGTCCCAGTCCCAGAAATAACTCGGGGCTTTAGCCCCCGAGGATTGCTCTCTTCCTCAGGCCAAACTCGCATGAATGCCGAGACCTTCGGCGACTTTGCGGAGTCGCTTATCTCTCGTCCACAGAAGCGTGGGCGAATCAATAAACACGGACGCGATCAGATGTGCGTCGGTCAGACCGATGCCCAGGTTGTACAAGCGGCGAGCCTCGATCATCATCCGCAGTTCGCTCGTTCGTGCCACCCGCACCTGCGGCAGTAGATCCAGCAGCGCAAGTGTCTTGGTGCGTTCCTTTAGCGATCCCAAGGCGAGTTCCGCAATGATGAAGGGATGGATGACAATCTGCCCTTGGTCAAGATGTCTGCGCAGATCTTTGCTGCTTGAGCGCAGATGATCAATCCAGACCGAGGTGTCTGCGAGAATCAATCTTCGCTCACCCCACCTTTGCCCGCCCGGCGTCGTGGAATCTTCTTCAAGTGCGGCATCGTGCCGCCCAGGGAGGCCAGCCTGCGGGCGCTCTCGCGCTCGATGAGAGCTTTGAGAGCTTCGCGAAGCAAGGCCGTTTTTTCCGCCACCCCGGTAAACTCCTGGGCGGTGCGTACGAGATCGTCATCAAGGGCAACGGTGGTTCTCACAGCAGACTCCTAAGCATCAACTATAGCATCAAATGATGTCTCCAGTCGTGGCGGATTGCCAAGTTTTTGGAGCGGCCTTTTTTCAGAGAGGCGTGACGCCAAGGCCGGTATACAATTCTCAGACCACGGAGGAATCAATGAAACGCTTCTTCATGATTCTCGCGCTTCTCAGTGTGCCGACCCTTGAGGCACAGGTAACCTGCACTGCAAGCGTCGCCCCGACCATTTGTAAACAATTTGATGCCGAATTTGGTGGGGACGCGAGCATGTGGCCCCTCGGTGGCTGGACGAAGAGAATAGAAATTGTGATTGTTGACCCGACGCAGTTCAAGGCTGAGAGAGCCAAACTGGATGCCGACAGGGATGCCGCTGTGAAAAGCGCTAAAACTGTCGGGGATACCAACCGCATCGGTAGCCGAGAAGCTGGTAGAGGGGTCTTTGGTAACGATGTAATTCTGGAGTGTCCCAAGAGCAACATAGTTCAACGAATAGTCATCTCAACCGAGGCGATTGCTCGCTCGGCCCTAAATCCTTCGATTAGTGATCTAAGCAACGAACTTTTTTTCTATGTGGTCGGGTATGACGACGGTTTCATGCAGAGCGGGGCAAACCAAGTACCCTAGCGGGGTCGCCGCCCGCCTTCAGCTACGATTTCTTCGCCAAGTAGTATTCCCACTGAAGGCTTCCGACGATTTTTCGTTTCTCGATCAGGCCTAGCGTTATCGCATTCTGCATGTCGGTCTCGTCAAAAAGCGTGGGAGAGTCGGAATAGGGCGCGCCGGGGCACCGCATCACAACGATCCCCTGCACCAGCAGAAGCCCGCAGTTCACACTGGCGTGCTTCAGCTGATCCACCATAGTCGAGAGCGCGTTGCTTTTGTGTGTCGTCCATTGCCGGTTTCGCAATATCCCGCAAAACTGCCAGTCTAATCGCAGTCGCCTTGGCTTTCAGAACAATGGGCTAATTAAACCCGAAAAATAGGGCCGGTTCCGTTCTCACCCTGCTCGCCGATCAGCAGCTCACCACCGGCTCCGCCTGTATAATCGAAGAGGGTTCTGCCTCATCCCGCAATTCCTATTTGGAGTGTGATGCTTTGAACGCACATATGCCGCATCAGCATGGACAAGGCCCAACGCCGCAAGGCCCGCAACCGCTGCCGGGAGTGGACGCCATCATCGCCGTCGGGTCGGGAAAAGGCGGGGTGGGCAAGACCACGCTGTCGGTGAACCTGGCCGTCGCGCTGACCAGACTCGGCCACAAGGTCGGACTGCTCGATGCCGATGTCTACGGTCCGAATGTTCCGCTCATGTTGGGAGTCAGCAGCCAGCCGCGCATGGTCGGCGAGAACCGCATTGAGCCGATCCAGGCCTTTGGTCTGAAAGTGATTTCAGTCGGATTCCTCAATCCCGGCGACAAGCCCATCATCTGGCGCGGGCCCATGCTGCATCAGATCGTGCGCCAGTTTCTGGGCCTCGTGGAGTGGGGACAGCTCGACTATCTCATCGTCGATCTGCCGCCGGGCACGGGCGATATCGCGCTCTCGCTGGTGCAGACGGTGCCGCTGACGGGCGCGGTGGTGGTCTCGACGCCCTCCGACGTTTCACTGCAGGACGCGCGCAAGGCGATCGAAATGTTTCGCCAGATGAAAGTGGACGTCGTGGGCGTGGTCGAGAACATGAGCTATTTCACCTGCCCGCATTGCCAGCACGAAGTGGACATCTTCTCGCGCGGCGGCGCAGAAAAAATGGCGGCGCAGTTTGGAGTGTCGTTTCTGGGCAACATCGCGCTCGACCCGGAAGTCCGCAAGTCCGGCGATGGAGGCAAGCCGGTCGTGCTGGAAGGCGAGAATTCGCCGCACGCGAAATCAATCTACGAATTCGCGCGAAGAGTAGCGGCGCGTGTGGATGAGATCAAGGCAAGCGCACCGGCCAGCGTGATTCAGATTCAGTAACCTTCAACAGGCACCCAACGCGTTGTCATCCTGAGCCGCAGTTTCTGGCGGCGAAGGACCTATTTACTCGCCGGCAGCGCAGCTGCCGCAGGCAGAGTACATAGGTCCTTCGCGGCAAAGAACGCCGCTCAGGATGACAAGACTCGCTTTGCGCGGAACCTGTCCAACCGCCACTTAGCGTCCGATTCACGTTCTTTCAGGATCAACTCCGCCACTATCTCGCCGACCGCCGGGCCGTGCTTGAACCCGTGCCCCGAGCCTCCGCCGACGATCCATGCGTTTTCTGAGGCCGGATGCCGGTCGATGATGAAGTGATTGTCCGGGGTCTGCTCGTACTGGCAAACGCGAGTCTCGACCAGCGGCGCGTCTTTCAGGGCAGGGAAGCGGAACGCGAGATACTCACGAATGTTCCGTAAAGTTTGCGCACTGACCACGCGCTCGCCGTCCGTCGGATCGAAGGCGGGCCCACGCGTGTCGTCGGCGATCTTGAATCCGCGGCGGCCGCTGCCGGGAATGCCATAAATAAAGCGATCGCTGTGGTCAGCCCAGACTGGCAAGTGAGCGTCAGTGAAATAGAGGGCATGGCGCGCCGGGATGCCAAAGAAAAAAACATCCTGCTTCGTCGGCTGAATCAGATTGCCGATGATGCTGGGAAACAGCTTACTCAGCCAAGGGCCGGAGGCAAAGACATAGAAGTCTGCCTTGAGCCAAGAACCATCCCGCAACTTCACGCCGCGAGGAAGGGCAGTTCCCAGGCCTCCGCGGAAGACTTCGATCTGCCGGTATTGGCCGCCCAGGGCAACGAACGCATTCACGACGGCCTTACAACTCGCGCGGGCGTCGAGGTATCCGCACTCCGGCTCGAAGATTCCCCACTGAATTCCCTGGAATCGAATCTGCGGCCAGCGTTTGTGCATCTGCGGCGTCGAGAGTTCTTCGAATGGGATCTTCGCCGCACGCAGCATCTCGACCGATCCGCGCTCGAAGGCATTGTCGCGGCCCGAAGCCATCCACAGCACGCCGGTGCGGTGCAGAAATTGCCGCTTCCAGCGCCGTTCATACTTCGCCCAGAGCTTGAGCGCACGGGCTGCCATCTCCGTGTAAGGTTGATCAGGACCGTAGGTGCCGCGCATGACCCGTGTCTCTCCGCCCGAAGACGCCCGCGAATTGCCCGGCCCCCACGCGTCAAGCAATGTTACACGCGCCCCGCGCTCCAGAAGATGGAGGGCAGTCCATCCGCCGAAGGCGCCGGCGCCGATGACCGCGAGGTGAGGGTTGGATTTCATGGATGTCGCTCCATGATAGCTGCATCGGGTCAACTGCGAGGAAAGCCTGAACCGCAAAGTCCGCAAAGAAGATCCGCAAAGAATGCAAAGCAAATCCTTGTCCGCCTCACTTCGCGTTCTTGGCGACCTACCTTCGCGATCTTCGCGGTCAAAGGCCTTCGCTGTTATAGCTTGGATCGACGCCCCCCCAATTCCTAGTGTCCTCACAGCCTCTCAACTTTGCTCCAAAAGCCAACCTCCTGCATCTAAAATAGTTAGGTAGAATGGACTGGGAGCAGTGTCTCCCTCGGTTGGCGCAACTCGGATTGAGATAACGGCCACAACGTCACATGCCCGCTGAACCCAATATCGGGAATCGCGAACGCGAAATTCTGACCGCTATCGTGGAGACTTTCATCTCCACCGGCGAGCCGGTCGGATCGCGCACGCTCGCGCGCTCGAACCGCGAAGGCCTGAGTCCGGCGTCCATCCGAAACGTCATGGCCGACTTGTCCGATGCCGGATTTCTGGAGCAGCCGCACACTTCCTCCGGCCGCGTCCCGACCACCGAGGCTTATCGCTATTACGTCGAGCAGATCTCAGGCACTGCGCGGCTGGCGCCGCAGGAGGAGTCCATGATTTCCGACTCGCTGGCTGGCATTACCGATGTGCAGGAGTTCATGGAACGCACCTCGCACGTCCTGTCGCTGATTTCGCAAAACGTGGGCGTGACGGTAGCGACCAGCGGTCCGAGGAACGCGCTGGAGCATGTGTATTTCTCCCGCCTCGGGGACCAAAGAGTACTGGCGGTGCTCGTCACTCGTTCCGGCCTGGTGCGCGACCGGGTCCTGCGCCTGGATTTGCCGCAATCCGATCTCGATCTGGCGGCGCGCTACATCAACCAGAATTTTCGCGGCTGGACGATGGAATCGATGCGGTCCGAGCTCGCCCGCCGCCTGGAGCAGGAGCGCAGCGAGTACGACCGCCTCATGAACTCCATCGAGCAGCTCTACAAACAGGGCGCACTCGCCGCCGAGCACGGATCGCAAGTGGTATTCGTGGAAGGTGCGGCCAACCTGGTGGCCGGTGAGCAGGACCGCCAGCGCCTGCAGGACATGCTGAAGACGCTGGAGGAGAAGGAAAAAGTTGTCCAGCTTCTCGGCGCCTACCTCGACGTGAAGCAGGAAGCGGTCCGCGTGGTCATCGGACTCGATCAAACTTTGCCGTCGATGCAGAATTTCGTGTTGATCGGCGCCCCGGCGCATGCCGGCAACGAAGTCATGGGATCGCTGGCGGTGATTGGCCCCACGCGCATGGACTATCAGCACACCATGACCGCGGTATCGTATATCGCGCGTTTGTTTGACAAGATCCTGAATGAATCGGAGTAAGGCATAAGCAGTTATGGGGAAATCAAACGGAAAGTCAGAAGTAGAAACGGCGGGGCTCGATATCGAGCACGAACTTCCTGCCGGGGATGGCGACGAACAACCGTCCGCGCCAGCCGCGGGTGCGTCCGCGGCGGCCGGCACGCCGCTCGGTCTCGACGCAGAATTGCAGAAGCTGAAGGCCGAGCGGGACTCCTTGCTCGACCGCCTCGCCCGCGCGCAGGCCGAATTCGAGAACGCGCGCCGTCGCGCCAGCAAAGAGCAGCAGGACTTTCGCGACTACGCCGGCGCCGATGCCATCCGGTCCCTGCTCCCGGTTATTGACAGCTTCGAACGCGCGCTGCAGGTAAAGTCTGACCCCGGCGACTTCCGCAGCGGCGTCGAACTCATTTACAAGCAATTGCAGGATGCTTTGGCGAAGATCGGGGTACGAGCCATTCCTGCCAAGGGGGAACCGTTCGATCCGCATGTTCATGAGGCGATCGAAATGGTGGAAACCTCCGACGCGGCCGACCACGAGGTGCTCGAAGAATTGCAGCGCGGGTATAAGTTCAAGGACCGCCTGCTGCGCCCCGCCATGGTCAAGGTTGCAAAGAATCCCTGAAGTTAGGTGCTTAGAACTGCAAACTCCGGGCAGACGCTTACACTTGTCATCCCGAGCGAGGCGAGGGATCTCGGTTCCTGCCGTTGCAAAAAAAACCTAGGTCCCTCGCTGCGCTCGGGACGACACAGCGATCGTGACACGGACTGAGAAATTGTTCTTGAAGAAAGGTTTATTCTGACCACGAACGCAAAACGCGATTACTACGAAGTGCTGGGCGTGGCCCGCACGGTGACGGAACAGGAACTCAAGAGCGCCTATCGCAAGCTCGCGTTGCAGTTCCATCCCGACCGCAATCCCAATAATCCCGACGCCGAAGAAAGATTCAAGGAAGTCAGCGAAGCCTACGCCGTGCTCGCCGATTCGGATAAGCGCGCCGCATATGACCGCTACGGCCACGCTGGACTCGGCGGCGGCTCCGGGCAACCCGCGGGCTTCGATCCCACGGTGTTCCAGGATTTCAGCGACATCTTCGGAGAGTTCTTCGGTTTCGGCGACATGTTCGGCGGAGGCGGTGGACGTCGTCGGAGCCGCGTTCAGCGCGGCGCCGATCTGCGCGAAGACCTGACCCTCGAATTCGAAGAGGCATTCTTCGGCAAGGAAACTCGGGTCACGGTTCGCCGCCACGAGGCCTGCGAGGAGTGCCGCGGTTCGGGCGCCGCGCCCGGAAAAGGCCCCACCACCTGTCGCTCCTGCGGTGGCCGCGGACAAGTCCGCTACCAGCAGGGATTCTTCAGCATTGCGCGTACCTGTCCGGCCTGTCAGGGCTCGGGCAGCGTGATCACCGATCCTTGCGCGAAATGCAAAGGCGAAGGCCGCATTCTGCGCCAGCGCACGGTCGACGCCAAGGTCCCTCCGGGCGTGGAAGATGGAACCAGAATCCGATTTTCCGGCGCAGGCGAGGTTGGGCAGTTCGGTGGTCCGGCGGGTGATTTGTATGTTGTGCTGCATGTGAAAGAGCATCCGTTCTTTGCCCGCGAAGGCAACGACCTGCACTGCGTCGTACCGATCTCCGTGCCGCAAGCGGCCATGGGCGCCGAGATCCGCGTGCCCACCATGGAAGGCGAGCACACCCTGAAAATTCCCGACGGAACGCAGCCTGGTACTACGTTCCGCATCCGCGGCAAAGGCGTGCCTGTGCTGAACGGCCACGGCAAGGGCGACCTCTACGTCGAAGTCCTTGTTCAGGTCCCGAGCAAACTGAACAAGCGTCAGAGAGAATTGCTGCAGGAGCTCGACGCGCTCTCGAAGGTCGACAACCAGCCTCTGCTCCGCTCCTTACTCGGTAAGATGAAGGATATGTTCGGATAGGTCATCGACGCGGGCCTTGCGCCGCGAAGGGCTTGACTTGAAGAGGTTGAGTTTTTTCGCTTGGCTGAGATTCCCTCAGGTTTACGGCGCGGCTTGAAGCCGCGCCCTTTCAAAACCAAGGCAAAGCGAGAGTTTTTCCGCAGTTCCAGTCGTGCGGCGTACTCGCTGACGACGTTATCCGCTGAGGTGCCGCTCTTCATTCGATGACCCGCCGCCGATGGATCGCCGACGAAGTTTCTAGCAATCAAGCCGCCCTCACCGGCGAGCACGCCGATCACCTTGTCCGCGTCCTGCGCGCCCGCGTCGGTCAGGAATTCGACATAGCCACCGGCGCCGTAGTCCGACGCGGACGCATCGTGTCCATTGCGCCCGACCGGGTGGAATTCGAACTCGGAGAGGAGGTGTTAGCCGCGCCCGCTGCCAACATCACCCTTCTGCTCGCTGTCTTCAAATTCGACCGCATGGAATGGGCGATCGAGAAATGCGCCGAACTGGGCGTCTCGCGAATCGTCCCCGTAATCGCGCGCCGCACCGACGCACACCTGGCATCCGCCGCAGCCAAACGCTCCGAACGCTGGCGCAGAATCGCGCTGCAGGCTGCGGAGCAGTCCCGCCGCGCCGCCCCGCCCGAGATCGCAGCACCAATCAAACTGCAAGATGCGGCGAGCCTCACCGGCGCCCTGCGGATCGTACTTGCGGAATCGGAGCAGCAGACTCTGCTGCGCGACGTTCTCGCCTCGCATCCCGCCGAAGTTAGTATTGTCCTCGCCATCGGCCCAGAAGGCGGCTGGACAGATGACGAATTGCAGCTCTTCCAGAAGGCCGGATGGATTTCCGCATCTCTTGGCTCCACGATTCTGCGCGCCGAGACCGCCGCCATCGCCGCAACCGCAGTAGTAACGTCCGAACTGAGCTAAGACGACAGAGATGGTACGTGGGAAGGAGGGCCATTTGAGGACAGCCGCCCCTTCGGCACGCTCAGGGCAGGCTCTCGGCTGTCCGTCGGGCTCAGCTCGCCAAGTGATATCCTGACCCGCAATGAAGGTTTCGAGGTCGAACTCCCGCGCCGCTCTGTTTATTCCAGATGATCGCCAGCGCGAAGCCATCGCGCACGTGCATGGCCCCATGCTGGTGGTGGCGGGCGCGGGTACGGGCAAGACATCGGTCCTCACCTACCGCATCGAACGGCTGGTCCGCGAGGGCCACGCGCAACCCCACGAGATACTGGCTCTCACCTACACCGTCAACGCCGCCACGGAAATGCGCGACCGGCTACGCAAGCTGCTGGGCAGTGATGGCGTGAACGCCGCCACCTTCCACGACTACTGCCTCGGTTTACTGAAACGCGTGCATCAGGATTTTGGCGTCCTCGACGACAAGGATCTCTGGATCTATCTGCGCCGCCGCATCCGCGACCTTCATCTCGAGCACTATATCCGCGCTGCCAACGTTGGCCAGTTCCTGAACGACCTGCTGGAGTTTGTGAGCCGCTGTCACGACGAACTGGTTACGCCAGAGAAATATGCGGAATATGTGGAACGCCTGGAGCGTGGCGAGGTCCCCATGCCGCGCGTCGTCAAGTCAAAGAACGTTCTCGATGACTCCGAGGTTCTCGGCCGCTGCCGCGAGATTGCGCACGTTTTCGGCACGATGGAGCGCTGCCTGCAGGAAGAAAATCTCGGTACTTTCAGCCACATGATTACGCGCGCGCATGCTTTGCTGCACAGCGACGAAAACGTTCTCGCCGAGGCGCGTTCCCGCGCCCGCTTCATCCTTGCCGACGAATTTCAGGACGCTAACTTCGCCCAGATTCAGATTCTCGCTCGCCTCGCTGGAGCAGACGGCAACATCTTCGCCGTCGGCGATCCCGACCAGGCGATTTACCGTTTTCGCGGAGCGTCCAGCGCAGCGTTCGAGCTGTTCCATCGTCACTTCCCCAATCCCAAACGTGTAGTCCTCGAGAAGAACCGGCGCTCGACCACGCCAATCCTCCGCAGTGCGTTCGCTCTGATCGACAAGAATCCGCCCGTGTTTGCCAAACCTGCTGACGGCGCCCTCGCATACCACCGCACGCCGCTCCAGTCTGCCCGCGAGGAAGAAGCAGCAAAAGCGGGCACGCAACTGGTCAGCCTTCCAGTGTCGGTTGTTGTCCTCACCACAAAAGACGCCGAGGGTCCCGATCTGGTCGGTTTCATCCGCGACGCACAAAAAAGGTCGAAGTGCAGGTGGTCCGACTTCGGCGTCCTCTACCGCTCTCACTACCAGCGCGACGAAGTCGTCCACGAAATGGCCGAAGCCGGAATCCCGTTCGTCATCGAGAGCATGGACATCTCCGATACGCCCGAGGCTCGCGACCTCTTCGCCTGCCTGAATGCGGTTGTTTCCGCGGGCGACGATGTCAGCCTGTTTCGTGTGGCCGCCTTACCCCGATTCCAAGTGAATCCCGAGCAACTTCGCCAGGTCATGCGGGCCATCGCCCGCGACAACCGCGAAGCCCATGTCGTCCCGCTTTCCTCGGCGCTTGGCCGAGTCGATGGCGGTACTGATGTTTTAGCCGCCGTGCAGCGCGCCCGCGAGGAAATCCGTCGCCGGGGAGCGAAAGCTCGCGCCGCACTCGACATCATCGTGAAGCAGTTTGCTCTCGATGCCGCGTCCCCGATTCTTCAGGCGGCGCTGCAGTTCGTTGAAGTGTGGGAGAAGAAGAAGGTCAACAAAACGACGGATCTGGAAGAGCTGGTCGACTATCTCGCCTACTTCCGCGAAGCCGGAGGTGTGATTCCCTTGCAGGCGAGCGAGACGGAGAACGCCGTTCGCCTGATGACCGTACACGGGGCGAAAGGACTCGAGTTTCCCCATGTCTTCATCCTTCGCGCCAACGCGAACTCCTTCCCCAGTTCGTACAAGGAGACGCTCGTAGCCTACCCCAGAGAATTGCGCGATGCGGACTCGATAACCCAGGCCGATGACCAGACGCTTCACAAAGAGGAAGAGAGGCGCCTCTTCTACGTCGCCATGACCCGCGCCCGCGACTCGCTGCGCATCTATTCCCGGCAGGGAAAAGGCAAGGCGAACAAGAATCCCGATGGCTACATGCGGGAACTGATCGAGAATCCGCGCCTCTCTCGATGGTTAAAGGCGATTCCCGCCAGCGGCGCGCAGGCGACGCTCGACATCTTCGCCGCCGCCTCGCCAGCCTACCCGGCCGAGTCGCAGACGACCGCTTGGTTCGAGTTGCCCGTGCTCGATGGATTGCATACCCGGCTCAGCGCCTCCGCCGTCGATACCTACGAGCGTTGCGGATTGCAGTTCAAGCTCGATCGCGACTGGCGCCTCTCCGCGAAACCCGCTGCTGCCATGCAATACGGCGCCGCGATTCACCGCGTCCTCAAGACCCATTTCGACTCCGTACAACTCGGACGCCCCAAGACCGACGAAGAACTCATCAACCTGTTTCGCCAGGATCTGGCCGATGCCAAGATTCAGGAAAGCTACCAGCGCGAACTCTACGAAAAGCAGGGAATCGTCCAGTTGCAAGATTTTCTTGCCGCGGCGCGATCGCTCCCGCCGCCACAGGTCCTGCACACTGAACAATCTTTCGACATTCGTGTGGGCGCGACAGTCGTCGTCGGCCGCATCGATCGCATCGACAGCCGCGCCGACGGCAGCGTAGCTATCGTCGACTACAAAACCGGCAAGGCCCGCGATCAGGAAGACGCGGACGAGAGCCTGCAGTTGTCCCTGTACGCGATCGCCGCACGTGAGAAGTGGGGATACAACGTAGGCGCGCTGATCTTTCACAACCTGGAGGAGAACGTTCCCGTCATGACGACGCGCACCGAAGCGCAACTACTCGCAGCCCGCCAGCGAGTTGAATCGGCAGCCCAGGGCATCGCCGACGGTAAGTTCGAGGCGAAACTGGGGATGCACTGCAACTTCTGTGCGTATCGGAGTCTGTGTCCCGAGAAGGAGAAACGCATTCCTCAAAGACCGGCGACAACGTCAAAGCGGTTGAACTAACCCGGACCAATCCTTAGGCCTTGTGATTCTGAGCGAAGCGATGAATCCCTGGCGGTCCGTCGCCCCTCGTCGTCGTCAAAAAGGAATCTCCACCAGTCTCCCCGACGGTTGCAGGTTCCGATGCCGTGCCCCAAAAAACTTAGGGGACGCTATTCGCGTCCCCTTTTTGACTTCGCACTGATCTTTCTTAGTGCTTCTTTTTCTTCTTTGCCTTTTTCTTGGTTGCCATTGGTTCTATTCTCCCTTCCATTCTTCATGGAAAATTCGCAACGTTGTTTTGTTGCAACTATCTGAAACATAGAGTTAATGAAAAATGAAGTCAAGAGAAAAATGATGATGCAAGCGTGCGAAGTCGTTGTACCAAAGTCATGATGAGTGAACTCTCACTGCAAAAGTCAACAGAATTTTCGAACGTCGGGTAATTTCGATCTCCGTTGCGAAGCTGAAATCGCATGAACACGACTATCTCGCTCGCCACTCATCAGATTCATCGGTTGCCTCTCCCCAAACGCCAGCGCACGTCGTGCACGCGGTTCGCCGCCGAGCATTCCCACGCTTGCGCGCCTATAATGAGAGTCGCGAAATCTTCGCGGGAGCTTGATTCATGGCCTCTTTTGACGATGTTGTCATCATCTCCGGTTGCCGGACACCGGTCGGAAAGTTTCAGGGCAGCCTCTCCGATTTCAGCGCTCCGCAACTCGGCGCAATCGCCGTGCGCGAAGCGGCGAAACGCGCGGGTGTCGAGGTTGCGGACGTTGACGAATGCATCATGGGCAACGTCGTCTCCGCTGGGCTCGGTCAGAATCCTGCGCGACAGGCTGCCATCTTCGGCGGACTTTCTCCCGCGACAGGTGCGATGACTATCAACAAGGTTTGTGGCTCAGGATTGAAATCCGTCGCTCTCGCAGCGCAAGCGGTGCAGACGGGAAACAGTTCCATCGTCGTCGCCGGAGGAATGGAATCGATGACCAACGCTCCGTATCTTCTGCCGCAAGCGCGCAAAGGATACCGCCTGGGCAACGCGCAGATCGTCGACTCCATGGTTCACGATGGCCTCTGGGACATCTACAACGACTACCATATGGGAATCACTGGCGAAAACGTCGCCGAGAAATACGGCATCACGCGCGAAGAGCAGGACCAGTTTGCGGTGAACTCTCATCGAAAAGCGATCGCTGCGATCAAGGAATGCCGCTTCAAATCGCAGATCGTGCCGGTCGAGATTCCCGCGAAGAAGAAGGGTGCGGCTCCCACTATCTTCGACAAAGACGAGGGCCCGCGCGAGGACACCACCATTGAAGTTCTTCGTTCCCTGAAGCCCGCCTTTAAGAAAGACGGCACGGTTACCGCCGGCAACGCCCCCGGCGTCAACGACGGCGCGGCTGCGGTGGTCGTCATTAGCGCGCAGCGTGCGAAAGAACTTGGCGCGAAGCCGATGGTCCGCATCGTGGCCCAGGCCACCAGCGGAGTCGAACCGCAATGGGTCATGATGGCGCCCGTCGGCGCCGTCCGCAGAATCTGGGAGAAGACCGGATGGAAGAACGAAGACGTTGATCTCTACGAACTCAACGAAGCCTTCTCGGTGCAGGCGCTCGGCGTGATGCGCGAGTTGGGACTGAATCCTGACAAGGTCAACGTAAACGGCGGCGCGGTAGCCATCGGCCACCCCATCGGCGCCAGTGGCGCGCGCGTCCTAGTCACGCTGATCTACGAAATGATCCGCCGCGACGTAAAGCGTGGCATCGCCGCCCTCTGTCTTGGGGGAGGCAACGCTGTGGCGATGGCAGTCGAACGGTAATTCTTACGAGAGCACGGCCAACCCTTGTATGCATCGTTGTCTGCCCCATATCGGAGTCCTACTGCTCGCCTTCAAGGCGGGCATTCAATGCCAGTCCTCGGAGCCCTCGCAGAACGACATTGACCTGGAGAAGATCGGATACCCTGCACGCTGCGATTATTTGTTCCAAGACAAAGATGCCTATCCCAAGCGGCATGTTGAGTTCCTAGACTCGGAGCGCCTGCTCATCAGCTTTCCAGTGCGCTCGTCCCCGTGCGTTAAGAATAGCCAGCGTCCGGCAGAGAAATATCGTTCCATCATCATCGACACCTCAGGTCTTCCTCTGCACTCGTTTGACTGGCTTCGGGGAGAAAACGTTCAGGCCGGACCGGACGGGCACATTCTGATGACTAGCGGGTGGGAAATCCGCATTCTTGACTCAGACTTCTCAATTCTGCAGCGCATTGAGTGGGTTAGCGGGCAGGATCGAAAGCAGGTCCCTCATTGGAGGGGGAGCCTGATCACTGCGCCGTCCCGCCATGGCTTTGTCATTGCAGACGGCTACCCGCGATCTCGCATCGCGTATTTTGAAGGAAACCCAGTTCGGCAGATCGTGGCATCCAACTCGTGTTGGCCCGCGACCGTTACTGATGGAGGATTCGCGTGTGTCGAGGCCGGCAAGGAGCAACTAGATATTCATCTGAGCAACAGCGAACGGAATATTCACGATCACCTGCTAGGGAAGACAGGAGCGTCCGTGCTCCCCACTCCTCAGACTGTCCTGTTCCTTACAGACAAGCATCGCCTTTATCTTCTCAATCCTTCCGGGGCAGAGCAGAAGATCGCTGACCTGCACTGGCTTGCGCCTGGGTGGAATGCCGGGTTTCGCTGGGATCTCGCGTCAGGGACTGTGCGACGGATACTGTTCTTTAGCCACGGTGTCCGTGTCCCGATCACCGACACAACCGGGTTCGGCTACTATCTTCGGGTCGCCGTGGTAGATGTATCGTCAAGGGCCATCGTTTTTCGAGCGCAGTACCCGATAGACTCCGACGTAGCCATTTCGCCCGACGGGCATCTATTCGCGGTTCTCACAAAGACCCGTTTGACTCTTCGCACGCTGCCTTAGTTCTCGAACCATGGTTTTCGGAGGAAAGCAGTTGAGATGGCGACCGACAGTCAAAGGCAGCCACGCATCGAGAGATAACGTTGTTCACCGCACCGGCGACACCGGCAACGTCACCGTGAACACCGCTCCCCCTTCGGGAGCGTTGGCGGCTTCCACGCTGCCGTTGTGTTCCTTCATCACCGACTTGCAGATGCTCAGGCCCAACCCGGTCCCACGTCCCGGACGCTTCGTCGTATAAAACGGATCGAAGATGCTGGGCAAGTTCTCCTTCGGAATGCCCGGGCCGTCGTCGCGAAAGCTGACCCAGACCCAACCGTCTCCCTTACCCAGTCGAATCCGTAAGGTACCGCGATCTTTCGCCTCGCGAATCGCCTGCTCCGCGTTCACAATCAGATTCAGGAAGACCTGCATCAACTGGTGGGGATCGCCCAACGCGTACGGCACCCCAGGCTCTTTCACAAAATCCACGGTGATGTTGTTCTTGCGCAGCGAATAGGCGTGCAGGTTCAACGTGCGCTCGACCACTTCCACCACGCTGATCCTGCTCTTCCCAGGCGCGGGTGGGCGCGAGAAATAGGTCAGATTCTGGACGATCTCTGCCGCGCGCCGCGCCTGCTGCTGCAGCATGGCCAGTTGCTTGCGAGCCGTCTCGTTGGTTTCGGTATCCTGCAGCAGTTCGCTCACGCCCATGATGCTGGTCAAAGGATTGTTCAGTTCGTGCGCCACGCCCCCAATCATCGCGCCCATCGCCGCCAGCCGCTCGCTCTGCACGACTTGCTGTTCCAGCTTCCGCTCGATGGTTATGTCGCGGACGGAAATAATCACGCCGCTGATTTTCCCCTCGGCATCGACAAGTTGGCTGCCCGAAGCGCGCATCGTCCGCCAGTTTCCGTCGCGGTGCCGCGCCCCGTACTCGGCCGAATCGAAGGCCTGCTTGCCCGAAACAACCGTGTGATACAGAGCAGCCAGATCCGGAGAATGATCTGCCAGGTCCGAAATCTTTTTCCCCAGCATCTCTTGCGGCTGGTATCCCAGAAGATCGCGGGCCCGTGAACTGACAAACGTATAGCGTTCCGCGAGGTCCACCACCAGAATCAGATCCGGGAAACTTTCCAGCAATCGGCTGCGGAACTCCTCCTGTTGCGCCAGTTGCTGTTCCATGTTCCGCTTCTCGGTGATGTCCACCAGCGTTCCCTGATAGCGGATGATATTGCCTGATGTGTCCCAGACTGCCCGCGAGGAATCCAGAAAAATTGCCGCCTTCCCGTCCTTTTTCCGGAGTTTGATCTCGCGCGTGCGGACGCCTCCGCGGTCGTCGATGGCCCGCCCCAGCGCCGGTTGCTGCCCGGGATCGAAATTGAGCGCGGCCGGCTCCAGCGACAATAGATCCCTCTTGTCCCCATATCCCAGCATGTTGACCAGAGCTGGGTTGGCGTCGAGAAGCTGTCCCTCGGGTGTACTGAAGTACACGCCCTCCTGCAAAGTCTCGAACAACTCGGTGAAGCGCAGCTCCTTTTCCCGCTGTTCGGTGACGTCGCGCCCCAGCATGCTTACGCCGACCACCTCATCCCCTTTGACGATTCCGTTGAGCACGCAATCGAAATAAAGAGACCGGGAGCTGTTCTTCAGGCGTAATCGCACAGTCCCCGCCCAACGCTTCTTCTCCAGAAAACGTCCCAAGCCGCGTTCCACTTCGTCGCGGGTCGGTTCCTCGACGAAATCGTAGATCTTGCGGCCTACCAGCTCGGGATAAGGCATGCCCGTCATCTCGGCCACGCGCTTGTTCACCGTCCGCAGGGTGCCGTCGAGCGATACGGCGCAGGCCGGCTCATCGAAGGAGTCGATCAGCTCCTTGAAGCTGCGCTGGGAGCGCATGATGACCTGGCTGAGCTGGTCGAGCTGTTCTTCAGAAGGCGCAGCGCCCACGTGCTCCTGCAGGCCGCGCAGCAATCCTTTGAGTTCGCCGACTTCGCGGCGCCGTCCTGCGGCATACACCGCGAACAGCACAGACAGGGCCAGCACCCCGATCGGAATGGCGCGCAGTTGATACGGGATTGCCTCCAGCCGCTCCCATAGCAACGCGGTCAGAGCGACCGCAAGAAGCAGCATGAATCCCAAAACCCACCGCCACAGCTGGGATTCTTCTCGTTCCAGATTTCCGGGCGGGCGAGGCGAATGCGAGAACTTACGTGGATCCAATGGCATGGGAGGAACTCACCAATCCTATCCTAACGCCATCCTACTTCGACACGTGTCCGGACGAACAGCCTCCCTGTTGGACATCTTGGTACGCGAGCACCCGGAAAACCTCCTTCCCGGGGACGAGCAAAGATCAGTCGGGCTTCAGCGAGCTGCATCAAGGGCGCGCCTAACGGGTTGGGCACCATCCCAAAGCCGCGAAAGATATAGTCCGGGTGCGCAAGGGTCCGGTAATGGTGTGAGAGCTATGCCGTTGGGAGACGCCGGAGTGAAACGGCGCGCTTCTTCTTCATCGATGATCGTTGTTCACTGCAATACCGCTCCAATGATCACTCCCCAAACGATGTTGACCAGGAAATGGAACGCAATCAGAGGATAGAGATTCTTCCGCCACTGCATCAGCAGACCAAAGAACAAAACCAGCCCGGTCAGCGCCCAGGTCGTCGGAGCCTGCCACACGTGGTACAGGCCGAACAACACGGAGTTGACCACCCACGTCCATGGCCCCAGGAAGCCGATCTTCTTCATCAGGTATCCGTGGAAGTAGAGTTCTTCGCACAGAAAATTGCCAACCAGTCCGAGGCCCACGAACCACATCGGCAACAGGCTGTAGACCCCACTTGGATCTCGAAAGATGCTGTACTGTGGCGGATTCAATCCAGGAATCGCGGCAATCCATTCCGTCAGCGCCGGAAAGACGTATTTCATGTAGGGCAGCGAAATCACCGTGAACGCCACGAACATGACGGGCATCACAAGAAGAAATCCCTTGCCGTCGAATTTTCGCAAGCCCAGAAAGCTGAGCGACTCCTGAAATGAGAGCTTATCCACCCACCGCAAGACCAGCAGCGGCACCACGGCGTGCCATACGAAGACGACTCCGATCAGGCAGGTCCCCTGGAACATGTTGTCAGACAAACCGCTCAGGCGGAGGGCGGCCGCGTGCACTGGTGGAATGTTGATGAGCACATAGGCGAGCAATCCCGGCAGGAGGTGCATGAACAAATAGAAGATTTTCCCTGCCAGCGTCCTGGCCTGGTATTGTTTTACCAGTGCGTCGTACTCAGCATCCTCCCGAATAAAGAAACGGCGCAAGCGTTCTGTCACCAGGTCACCTCCTGCGTTGGGACGATTCAAGGTTGAAGTTCGAACTCAGGAACACTATTCCTGGCGCAACGCGCTCATAGGTTCGACTTGCGCGGCCCGGCGCGCCGGAAGGTAGGTTGCCAACATTGCCACCAGGAATAGAGCGACCGGCACGATGAAGTAAACCATGGGTTCACTCACGTGGAGGTCAAAGAAGATGGCGCCGAAGATTTTCGGTAATGGTAAAGCCATTGCCAGTCCGATAGCTCCTCCGACTACCGTCATTTTCAAACCTTCGCCCAGCACCATGCGCAGCACGTCTTGGCCTTTCGCTCCCAAAGCCATACGGATCCCGATCTCGTGCGTACGCTGGCCGACCGAATACGCAATCAGCCCGTAGATCCCGATGGCCGCCAGGACCAGGGCCAGAATGGCGAAGGTGCTCAGCACGTGCAGGAATAAGGGATTTCCCGCCCGCTGGGACTCGATCACCGCCGGCATGCTCATCACGCGGGTTAGTGGAAGCTCAGCGTCCATCTGCGCGACAGTGCTGTGCAGCGCAGAGGCGAGGATGTTCGGGTCGGAGGCCGAGCGAACCATCACAGAGAATGCAGACACCGGCCGCTGCAGAAACGGCTCGTAGACCTCCGGTTCGTCGCGCGAAGATTCGGAATACGATTTTACGTTGCCGACGACTCCCACGATTTCGCTCCACCCTGGCGCAGCGCCGCTGACCTCCAGCCGGACCTGTTTTCCGATCGCGTCTTGGCCAGAAAGATATCGCTCCACAAACTTCTGGTTGACCAAGACGACGCGCGGTGATGATGCGGTGTCCATGTCGGTGAATGTCCGGCCGCGCTGCAGTGAGATAGCCGCCGTCCGGAAGTAATCCGTAGAAACGATAAAGTCGATGGCGCTCAGCCCCGGGCGGGTCAGTGCATCTTGCTGACCCTGAATGCGGAGGGTCACGTTGTTAGGGAAGGTTGCGGGCAAATCCGAAGCGATGGCGGCCGCCTCCGCGCCCGGAAGATGCTGAAGACCGGAAAGGAGATCGTGGACGAACAAGGTCTGCCGAGAAGTGTCCCCGTATCGAGCCGCATCCAGGGTCAGACCGGCAGTGAGGAGGTGATCTGCCCGGAATCCCAGATTCTGATGCTCAATCACAAACAGTCCGCGGACCAGAAGTCCGGTCCCAATCAGAAGAAATAAAGCCAGAGCAACTTCTCCGGTTACCATCACAGTGCGCAACCGGCTGCGCGAACGGCTGGGCGAGGCCGCGCGGCCCTCGTCCTTCAGATTGGTTGTGATATCGCTTCGCGACGCATTCAGAGCCGGCGCCAAGCTGCACAACACTGCGGAAACCAGCGACACAGCCGCAACGAACAACAGAACGTTCGCATCAAGCTTCACCGGTACTGCACTGACCGCATCGTTGAAGGACATATTTGCCTGCAGGAGTTTGACGCCCCAATAGGTGAACAAAAGCCCCAGGCCGCCGCCGAGAACAGTAATCGTCAGCCCCTCGGTCAGCAATTGCCGGATGACGCGAAGGCGGCTGGCTCCGAGCGAGACCCGAATCGCCACTTCTTTCCGGCGACCTGTCGCTCGCGCCAACAGCAGGCCGGCTACGTTGGCGCAGGCAATCATCAGAACAAAGCCGACCGTGGTCATCAAAACAGCCAAGGCGGTACCAATGCCGAAACTGTAGATCAGGAAGTCGGGCAATGTTCGCGCCGTCGCGCCCCAGCCCTTTTCGGTCTCAGGGAAACTCTCTTCCGCACGGCGAGCCAGCGTAACGAACTCGGCCCGGGCCTGTGCGAGGTTCACATCCGGCTTCATGCGTGCGAACAGGAATAAGGAACGATCTCGCCGCGCGTCCGCAGTTTGATCCGCAGGCGCTAGTGCGAGGGGGGTCCACAGTTGCGTAAGGAATCCCATCAGTCGGAAGGTCGCGGGCATCACACCGATCACTGTGTAGTTCTCACGGTTCAGCCGGATCGTGCGCCCCACCACCGAAGGATCGGAACCGAACTGTCGCGCCCAGAGTTCGTGGCTAAGAACTACGACGTGATCCTGCCCGGGCTGGTCTTCGCCGGCCACGAACGTGCGCCCGAGCAGCGGAGTGACACCTAGGACATTGAAGAAATTCGCAGACACGGCCGCAGCATGCATCGCCTCAGACTGGTTCTGCCATGTCAGACTGACCTTGCGATACTCATCTGCCGCAGCCATATCCGCGAACACGTGGTTAGCCTCGCGCCAAGCAAGATAATTGGGAGCGGAGACGGGAGTCGCGTCGGCTTGAAACCCCTGGGCTGGATCAACGGAAGTCACCACCGCGACGCGCTCCGGCTCGCGCCCCGGCGGACGCCGCAACAGGAACGCGCTTACCATGCTGAACATGGTCGCGTTCACGGCAATGCCCAGCGCCAGCGTGAGAACGGCGATCGCCGTAAAGCCTGGGCTTTTCCGCAACTGCCGCAGCGCATATCGCAAGTCCTGAACCATCGTTTCCATGAGTGTTGACTCCTAGCCTGCCGAGTATCCTTTAAAACACAGCAGATTCCGGGCCAGACTCTAGAGCTGTAGAACGTTGGCAATAAAGGAGGAGTCGGATCGAGAAGATCCCGCCGCGAAACAACGGCGTCCGATCATGGACGCCGTTGTCCGGGAACGGACAGTCGACGGGCGGCGCGTTTAGAGATCAGCCAGCTCCGAGCCGGAACGCGAACCTCGCTAAGGTCCAACTATTGGTGGTTGCGCGTAGCGGTGCAGCTTGAGAAGAACGATTCGTATCAGGGCTTCGCTTCAGCGATGCCGCAAAAGAATCATAAGATGCTAAAGGCTTTAGCCGCTGGGTTTGCCGCGCCACGGCCGCAGCGGCTAGAGCCGATTCCGTGCCGCATGCTGCCGTGGCACGCCTGAAGGGCATGCCCTGATACGAAGCCACTCTAAGAGTGCACCACTACCCGGTTTCGTCTAGAACGGCGAGCATCCATGGTCGAGAAGGAACTTCCTCACTTCCGGCTTGGGGCCGGAAACGAGGTAGAACATTCGATTAAACCGCGCCTCGCGGTCGGTCTGGTTAGGGTTCCGGCTGACGACCAGTTTGCGATAGAACGCGTAAACACTGCGACTGTTCTCAATGTAGAGGCTCTCTTCCACCTGCGACTCTGCCAAGGTACATTCCTTCGGCCCGGTGATTTTGCCGTTACTGAGGTCCTGTTCCAGCCGCAGAGATTCCTCTTTCATATTCTTCATGGCTCGCTCGTAATCCTCAGTTTCGCCAATTTCGTGCATCGCTTCCGCCATGCTGGAGGAGAACAGAACGTGCATAGCGGGAAGGGCACCCAGGGCGAGCTGGTACTCGTGCAGCAGTTCGTGAACATCATAAGGGCCCATCTTCGCGTTGGGGTGACCGTGAAGCGAATACTTCGCCAGATAATCGACCGCGCAGTTCCCCGCCAACCCGCCCTCGCCCTTGGGATGCGGCCAATTGTCATCGTCATAGATTGTGAACCTAATCGACTTGCAGGTATCTTCGAGGTTGATTCCGGTGATCTTGCGATAGGCGGGGAACACTCGGCATGCCTGATTCTGAATGAACGGACGGCATAGCTGTTTGGTCGCTGCGTCTTTTAGGTGGGAACAATCAATCTGGAGAGTCACGGGGATGGTCTGCTGCCCAGGGCAACTGGAGACAGAGATTTCATCCTGAGCCACCGCCGTACTTGTCAGGCCCGTCCATACCAACATCGATAGAATGGGCAGTATCATCGCCATGGAGGCGCCTTGCCGAACCAAACCGCTATTGTGCTTCGTCATGGCGGAGATTCTACCTCAAGGCTTGCCCGATCGTGAGGCAGTCATACCGTGATCGCCCAGTCGGGGAATCACTTCTGTGTTGCTGTCGTCGCAGCCGTTTTTCCACAGCTCCCCGGTGACATCCGTCACAGCCAAGGCAACGCCTGAGTCCCTACAGTGGGTATCTGGCACATCAGGACTTCGTGTGCCCGCCGGTCCTGGGTATAAGCCGGGTGCCCCATTTCTCGCATTCTTTGCGAGGAGTGGGAGTTCCCCGCAGTCGCCACATGCTTTATAAGACTCTCAGCGCCGCCGTCTACGGCATCGACGCCAACATTATTCAAGTGGAAGTCGACTGCTCCGGCATCAAGTGCGACCAGGATCACTTCCACACCGTCGGCCTGCCCGACGCCGCTGTGCGCGAAAGCCGCGACCGCGTCCGCGCCGCTCTGAAGAACTGCGGCTACGACATTCCGCCCACGCAAATCACCATCAACCTCGCCCCCGCCGACATCAAGAAGGAAGGTTCCGGGTTCGACCTGCCCATGGCCTTGGGCATCGTCGGAGCCTACGGCGGCCTCACAAAGAAGGATATCTCTGACTGTCTTTTCGTCGGAGAGCTCTCGCTTGACGGCGGTGTGCGCAGCGTTCGTGGCGCGCTCCCCATTGCGCTCGAAGCCCGAGGACGCAAGATTTCCCGCATGGTCGTTCCCGAGGCCAACGCCAAAGAAGCGGCCATGGTCGGAGGCGTGGACGTCTACCCCGTTCGCTCCCTGCTCGACGTAATCCACTTCATCAACTCGGGCAACGGCATCGTTCCCATCAAAGCCGATGCCGACTCGCTTCTGAGCGAAGCGCAGCAGTTCTTCGTCGACTTCAAAGACGTGCGCGGCCAGCAGACGGCCAAGCGCGCCATCGAAATCGCCTGCGCCGGAGGCCACAACATTCTCATGATCGGCCCGCCCGGCTCCGGCAAGACCATGCTGGCCAAACGCATGCCTACGATCCTCCCGCCGCTCACGTTCGAAGAGGCGCTGGAGACCACCAAGATTCACAGCGTGGCCGGAGTACTTGATCAGGGAACGGGTCTGGTGGGGAAACGTCCGTATCGCTCCCCACACCACACCATTTCCGACGCCGGACTGATCGGTGGAGGCGTGATCCCGCGTCCCGGCGAAGTCTCCCTTGCCCACAACGGCCTGCTCTTTCTCGACGAGCTACCGGAATTCCCCCGCAACGTGCTCGAAGTCCTGCGCCAGCCTCTCGAAGACGGCACGGTCAGCATCGCCCGCGCTTCCATGTCGCTGACCTTTCCGGCGCGATTCATGCTGGCCGCGGCCATGAACCCCTGTCCCTGCGGATTCCACAATGACCGCTCGCGCGAGTGCCAGTGCACGACCCCGATGATCCAGCGTTACATCTCGAAAATCTCCGGCCCGCTCATGGACCGCATCGACATCCACATCGACGTTCCGGCCGTGAACTACAAAGAAATGCGCTCGACCAACGAACCGGAAGGCTCCGCCAAGATTCGGGAGCGAGTCATGCGCACACGCGAGAAGCAACTGGCCCGCTTCTCCTCCTCCCGCGAAAAGCTCTATTGCAACGCCCAAATGTCTTCCCGCCACATCCGCGCCTTCTGCGAACTCTCGGCAGACTGCGAGCGCCTCCTCGAACGCGCCATGACGCAGCAGGGCCTGAGCGCGCGTGCCCACGACCGCATCCTGAAAGTAGCCCGCACCATCGCCGACCTGGAAGACGCGCCGAACTTGGAGCCGAAACACATCGCCGAAGCGATCCAATACCGCAGCCTGGATCGGACGTACTGGGCATGAGCAGACTGAGGTTCTCGCCGGGACGGCTGGCTTACTCGATGCCGTACAGGGCGTCGCTAGCACCATGCATTCCCGTGCCACTGCGTATCGGCCACAACTTTTCAATGGAGCAAGTGGGTACCCCGGTTTTCCTAGCCAACGCTCGAATGCAAAAAAACGAAGAAGGAATTGAGAGAAGTTTCAATGAGAGTGCTCATGATTGCGTGCGTTGCCATTCTGGCCCCAGGGCTGATGTTAGCCCAGACCAGTACACCAAATATCAGCTCCGACGAGTCGAACATTGCCACGCAGCTGAAGCAGCTGCAGAACGCTATGGGAGAGCAGCAAAAGGCGATCGCGGCCCAACAGCAGAGGATCGGCGAGCAGGAGCAGGAGATTGAGAAACTCAGAGAACAGTTGAGTGGGCAGCTGCAAACCGTGTCGGCGAATACCGGCCGACCCGCAGCGCATCTCGTCAACGCCGTTCTGACGGAGCCCGAAACGAGTCCGGCCCCGGCTCTGGCCTCGGCGGCTCTACCCCCGGCGGCTCTACCCGCGGAAGAAGGCCAGAAAGAGTCTCCGCTCTCCATCCGTATCGGCGGGGCGGAATTCACCCCTGGCGGTTTCATGGACTTCACCAGTATTTTCCGGACCACCAACACCGGCAACCTGGGGACAAACTTCTTTGCCATCCCCTATAACAATCAGGTTGCGGGACACCTGACGGAGACGCGTTTTACCGCGCAGAACTCCCGTATCATCCTGAAGGCCACCGACAAGTTCGGGAAGAACGACGTGACCGGATACTTCGAGATGGACTTTCTGGGCAATGATGCCGCCAATATCTTCGTCACCAGCAATAGCCACACCGTCCGCGAGCGCGTCTATTTTGTGGATCTGAAGCGCGACAAATGGGAGGTGCAGGCGGGGCAGATGTGGAGCTGGCTTACCCCCAACCGGGTCGGAATGTCCTCGATAACCGATGACGTCTTCTACTCGAAGAACATGGACTTCAATTATCAGGTCGGCCTGACTTGGACCCGCGCCCCTCAGTTCCGCTTCTCGTATCATCCCAACGAGAATTGGGGGATAGGACTCGCCCTGGAGAACCCGGAGCAGTTTACGGGCCAGGGCGCCGAGGTTATATTCCCGTCGGCGTTCAATGCCGAACTTGCGACCCAGTTTGATGCCGCCAACAATAGCAGCACGCCCAATCTGCACCCGGATATCATTCCCAAGATTGCCTATGACACCAACCGCGACGGAAAGCACTTTCATGCCGAGGTTGCCGGACTGCTCACTTCGGTGAAAATCACCGATATCCCGGTCGGCAGTGTCACGGGTGCCTTTGTGAAGCATACCAAGACTGGTGGGGGCCTTGAGGCTGCGGTCAATCTGGAAGTGGTAAAGAACTTCCATATCGTTGCCAACGGATTTTGGAGTGACGGCGGCGGACGATACATTTTCGGAATGGGTCCGGATGCCGTCGTGCACCCAAACGCCGCGGGCACCGATGTTGACCTATCGCTGGTGCACTCAGGATCGGGCATCATCGGTTTTGAGGCCCAGGTGACTCCACGCACCATGTTTTCTGGTTATTACGGCGGAGCGTATTTCCGGCGCAACGCCTTTATCGACACCACATCTACGGCAGCCACCCGACCGGTGATCGGATTTGGTGGTGTTAATGAAGTCGGAGCCTCCACCCAGAACCGGGCCATTCAGGAGCCCACTTTCGGATGGACTCAAACCTTCTGGAAGAGCCCGCAGTATGGGGCCTTGCAGCTCATTACCCAGTTTTCTTACCTGACCCGGAGCCCCTGGTTTATTCCTGCCGGTGCACCCAAGAATGCGCACCTTGGGATGGGGTGGGTTGACCTGCGTTACGTGCTGCCCTAAGTTCACTGGAAATTGCTCTCACAAGGGTGCCGGTGGCTCCGGCACTCTTTGATTCTTGCAACTCTGTCTGTTCTAGCAACTCTGTCCCGCCAGAGCGCCCCATCTGGCGTCGTCGGCCAAGGCTTGCACCATCTTGACCAGCGTGTCTTCCCGCACTTACCACTGGAAGCGGCGATGGCAGGTCCGGTCTCAGTCTCAGTCTCGAAAATCCTGCATTCTCTAGCCCCATCCCCTACGTATATGTAGAGTGAAGCAGTAAGTGAGGCAGCAAGAGACCGTGCCCATGGCCGAGCGCATCCCCGCGGAGCAATCCGCGGAAATATCCGAGAATGACATCGCCGACAGCGACTTCGCGGAGATCGTGCGCCGCCATCAGTCTGCGGTTTTCAGCATTGCCCTGCGCTTTCTGGCAGATCGCTCCGCTGCCGAGGAACTCGCTCAGGACGTTTTCCTCCAGCTCCACGCGAATCTGTCCACGCTGAAGTCCGAGGATCACATGAAGTTCTGGCTGCGCAAAGTGACCGCCCATCGCTGCATCGACTACAAGCGCCGCCGCAAACCGCTGCAGGTGAGCTTGGACGAAGCGCCCGAACCGGCCGCGCCAGTCCACTCCTCAGACCCGCTCTTGGAAAGAAAGCTGCAACAGCTAGTCGCGTCGCTCCCCGAAAAGCCGCGCCTGGTCGTGATCCTCCGCTATCAGGAAGACATGCACCCCGAAGACATCGCTGACGTTTTGGCCATGCCGCTAGCCACCGTCAAAAGCCATCTACAGCGTTCGCTGGCCATGCTCCGCGAAAAGGTGACCCGCGCCATGGGAGAAGTAACGATATGACTCGCATGAATATGGACAAAGACGACAGCCGTATGGACGACGCCCTGAGGAATGCGCTCCGCCGCCAGGAAGCCCCCGACGGTTTCGCCGACCGAGTCCTGGCCCGCGTAGCCCAGCAGAACTTAGCTCCGAATCCGGTCCGCCACGACTCTTGGCTCCGATTCTTCACCCAGCCGATCGTGCGCTGGGCGGCGCTGGCCGCCGTCGCCGGCGCAATGATCTTAGGTGTGCACGTGTATCAGGTCCGGCGCGAGCGTGCGGAAGGAGAAGCCGCCAAGCAGCGCCTGATGCTGGCGCTCCGCATCGCCGGCACCAAGTTGCAACTAGCAAAATCGAAAGTCAATGAGATGAATGCAAACCAGACCACCAATCGGCATGTCAAGGAGTAACGCATGAAGATCAAGACAAGAACAAACGCAACCCTGTGGCTCGTAGTGTTGCTCGCGTTGCCAATGCTGGCGCGAGCGCAGGACGTCAAGATTCCCCCCGACGTCGAGAAACTCTCCGCCCGGGCCAAGGAAACGGTCGAAGTCACCATGGACGGTCCCATGCTCCGCTGGGCCAGCAAGTTCCTCTCCGCCGAAGATCCCGAGGAGGCGAAGTGCGCCAAGCTGGTCGCCAATTTGAAAGGCATCTACGTCCGGAGCTTCGAGTTCGACAAAGACGGAGCCTACTCCGCCGCGGAAGTCGAGGCCCTGCGCTCCCAGTTCCGTTCTCCCGCATGGTCGAGGGTTGTCGGCGTTCGCAGCGAACGCGACGGCGATAATGTCGACATCTTCTTCAAGCTGGAAAACGACAAGATGGCCGGCATCGTCATCATCTCTGCCGAGGCCCGGGAGCTCACCTTTGTCAACATCGTGGGCCCGCTCGAAGTCGAGCAGTTGGCCGACCTAGGCGGCGAGTTCGGCATCCCCAAGTTGAATCCCAAGGACCTATCGAAATCCTCGTCGAAGGCCCAGAGGGGAGACCGCCGATGAAAACGCTTCGAGTCTTTCTTCTGCTGTTCTGTGCCACAACCCTGGCCTTCGCCGGAGACAACGAGTTCCGCGGAGTCGTGCACGCCATCGAGGGCCACTACGGAGTCCGCCACATGCACATTCCATTGCTCGGCTTCGCTCTGTTCTTCGTCCGGCCCGAGGGTGTGAGCGGCCTGAAACTGGCCGTCTTCGAGGACTTCCACGGCCCGACCGCCCCCGAGGACGTGAGCCGCGTCGTCGAGAGCTCGCTCGGCGCCGGCTGGTATCCCTTCATTCGCGTGCACTCCAAAAATGATGGGAATGACGACGGTGAGACGACTCTGATCTATGCCAATCCTTCTGGCGGCAAGCTGCGGATGATGATCGTCAACGTCGAACCCTCGGAAGCCACAGTCGTGGAATTGAAGCTCAGCGAGCACGCCATCAAGCAGTGGCTCAAGGAACCGGGAGAAAAAGCCGAAGACCAGTCCGCACACCGCCGTCATCACGCCGACGACTGAAATTCGTGTCACCGGCCTGATTCCAGCCACTAATGGCTGTAGCTGGATCAAGAGCCAGCCTTCTCCCTGCGCAAAGATAAAAAATGCCGCCCGCACGTCGAGCGGCATCTTTGCGCTCTGCGAAAGCTGCCTCGTCAATGCGTGACAGTGAAAGTCGTCGAGCTGGTTCCAGTCCCGCCCGGCGTCGTGACCGCGATCGGGCCAGTGACGGCACCGGTCGGCACGAGTGCGTCAACCTGCGTGTCGCTGACCACCTCATGGCTGGTTGCCGCTACGCCGCCAAACGTTACAGCCGTCGCGCCGGTGAAGCTATTTCCAGTGATCGTAACCGAGGTCCCCGCTGGGCCACTGGTTGGGGTGAAGCTCTTGATCAGGGGCACCACCGCAAAAGCTGTCGAGCTGCTGGCCGTTCCGCCGGGCGTGGCGACCGTGATCTTCTGGCCTGTTTTTGCACCCGCCGGAACCGTGGCCGTTATCTGCGTATCGGAGTTGACCGTAAACGCGGCCGATTGGCCCCCCATCGTCACTTTGGTCGTCTGCGTCAGGCTAACGCCTGTAATGGTCACCGAGGAACCTACCTGCCCGCTGCTGGGACTGAAACTGGTGATCTGCGGAGCCAACTGGAATTCCCGGCTGCTCTTCAGCGTCCCGGTGAATGTGGTCACAGTCACGTACCCCGTGAGCGCGCCCGCGGGAACCGTTGCCGTGATGTAAGTGTCGGAGACGTTCTTGAACGTCGCCGCAGCTCCGTTAAACGATACTCCAGTCACACCCGTCAAACCTTGTCCGAGGATATCGATCGTCTTGGCCACCTTGCCTTCCGTGAACCCGAGCTCCACGAACGCGGCTAGCCCCGTGGATACGCCAAACACTGTGCCTTGGTTGCTAGTCCCGCCGCTGTAAGTTTCCCCGTAGAAAGAACCGTTGGTATGTTGAACAAGTCCATACGGACCGTTGCCGTCTGTGTCAGTAAAGGTGAGCAACGTAGTCAGCTTGCCTGCCGAGGTGATCTCGAAGACAGTGCCACAGCAGTTGGCATCGTGAAAAGCAGCGAAGGTTGTCCCATAGAAGTTCCCATCGTTGCCCAGCGCCAATCCCGCTAAAGGGACGCCGCCGTCAGTGCTCCCGGCAAAGTTGTACAGCGTGGCCAGTTTGCCAGCGGAACTGATCTTGAAGACGGTGCCATTGTTCGAGTCGTCCCCGTCGGTGGTCCCGTAGAAATCCCCGTCGGTGCCTTCAACCAATGCGCCGGCCGGGTTGATGCCGTCTGCACAACCAGTCAGAGTGCAGAAGGTGTAAAGCGTAGTTACCTTCCCAGAGGAGCTCATCTTGAAAACGGTACCTGCACCCGTGGTCCCTCCGGATATGGCCGTCCCGTAGAAATTCCCATCGGTGCCCTGCACCAGCCCGGCGGAGGGGTAGGTTCCGTCAGTGCAGGTTCCGGTGCAAAAGTCGTGAAGAACCGTCAGCTTGCCGGCGGCCGTAAGCTTGAACGCGACGCCACCGCCGTGGCAACCGCCGCATCCACCAGTTCCGCCGTGTACGGTCGTCCCGTAGAGGTTGCCGTCGTTCCCTTGCACCAATGCATTTGGATTGATCCCGTCCGCGCAGCCCGACACAGAGCAAAAACTGTAAATGGTGCTCAGGACTCCGGCGGGAGTTATCTTGAAAACTGAACCATAACCGTGAGCCCCGCCCGCGAAGGTTGTCCCATAAAAATCGCCGCCGAAGATCAGAATCAGCCCCGCCACCGGTTGGGCGCCGTCAGGGCAGCCAGCTATATTGCAAAAACTCCACAGAGTAGTCAGTGTGCCCGACGCCGTAATTTTGAAGACAGTGCCAGCGTTATGGGCGCCGCCGTATCGCGTCGTTCCATAGAGGTCGCCGTCGAGACCCTGCACCAAAGTCACCGAACTAGGGTATAGACCGTCAGTGCCATCAAAGCTGTGAAGGCTGTTAAGCGTCGCTGCCGATGCGGCAATCGCCGCTACGGCACAGACAAGAATGACCGCACACGCTGTTTTCAAAGAGCGAAGTCTGCCAGCTGAACGCAGAACTGCAATCGATTTCATATGCAAAATCTCCTTCTAGTAGCTGTTTGAACGTCGGATTCCCCAAGCGGCGCCCCTCCCGTCCCCGCACGGAATGGCCATATCCAGCATCCCCAAAACGTGCCAGAATGTTGACCCTCGGGTAGCGGCGCCGTCCGGTCCGTAGTTTGCAGAATCTGCTTCGCTATGTCCTGACGGAACTCTTAAGAACTCTAAAGAAAGCTAAGTCCATGGCGGCCAACAGCTCCAGTGCGAACTCCGGCGACATTCAGGCGCGGTTGTGGCGCTTCGCCGATTGCGAACTGGACGAATTCCGCCGCCAACTGACTGTGCGCGGCACTCTTGTCGAACTGGAATCGAAGCCCTTGGAGGTCCTCATCCAGCTCCTGCACCACGCCGGCGAAGTTGTCACCAAGGACGAGCTGCTGGAATCGGTTTGGCCCGGAACGCTCGTAGTCGACGGATCGCTCGCGACCGCAGTTTCTAAGCTGCGCAAGGCCATGGGCGACGAGGACCAGACCACCATCCTCACCGTGCCCCGCATCGGGTATCGCTTGGCCGCATCTGTGCAAAGCAGCCCCGTCGCGGCAGGGGAGTGGGGTGAACCCGGTTTCAAGGCTGGCGATAGTGTCCCCGGGCGGGAACATTGGCGCCTCACTCGGCGCATGGAGCTTTCCGGCTCGAGCGAAGTATGGCTCGCCGAAAATCCCAAAACTCATGAAGCCCGCGTATTCAAGTTTGCCACCGATGGAATCCAGCTCAAAGGCTTGAAGCGGGAAGTGACTCTGGCCCGGTTCCTCCGCGAATCGCTCGGCGAACGCCCGGATTTCGTCCGCGTGCTCGAGTGGAACTTCGACTCGCCACCGTTCTTCCTCGAGAGTGAATACGGAGGCGCCAATCTCGCCGAATGGGCCGAGAGTCAGGGAGGTCTTGCCAAGATTCCGCGCGAGCTGCGCCTGCGGCTCTTAGTCGACATTGCCAAAGCCGTCGCCTCGGCGCACGACATCGGCGTGCTGCACAAAGATCTGAAGCCGGCGAACCTTCTGGTCACCCGCGCCTCCGATAGCGCCAGCAATTCCCCGACCGCCGGCTGGCAAATAAAGGTCGCGGACTTCGGCAGCGGCGCTCTCGCTGAACCCGATCGTCTGAGTGCGCTCGGCATCACCAATCTCGGATTTACTCAGACCACCACACCCGACGGCATCCTCACCGGAACTCTCACTTATCTCGCTCCCGAGGTTTTGGCTGGACACTCCGCGACGATTTCCGCCGACGTGTATGCGCTCGGCGTGATTCTGTATCAACTCATCGCTGGAGACTTCCGCAAACCGCTCTCTCCGGGATGGGAAGCCGACATCGACGACCCGGTCCTACGCTCCGACATCGCAGAAGCAGCCTGCGGAGATCCCGAGCGCCGGCTGAAAAGCGCCGCGGACCTGGCGGCGCGCCTCGAGAATCTCGACGCCCGCCGCATCGAGCGTAACAAGATCATGCTCGCGGAGCAGCGCGCGCTCGTGGCCGAGCGCAAACTTTCGGAGGCCCGTGCCCGCCGCCCATGGATCGCCCTCGCCATTGCAGCCCTCGTTCTCGGCCTGGGCGCGAGCGTCGTTCTCTATCGCAAGGCTGCCCGCGAGCGCGACAACGCCAATCGCCAGACGGCCATTGCGGGCGCCGTGAACCGCTTTCTCGCGAACGATCTTCTCGGCCGTAGCAACCCGTTCTCGAGCGGCAAGGCCGACGAGAGCCTGCTCGACGCTGTCACAAAAGCTTCTCCCGGAATCGATCGGCAGTTCGCCAACGAGCCGCTGGTCGCTGCTCAACTCCACCACACTATCGCGCGAGCCCTCGATTTGCGCACCGACTATCCCGACGCTCGCCAGGAATACGACCACGCCGCCGCTCTATATGCGCAATCGGAAGGGACGCTTTCGCAGGATGCGATCATCGCTCAACTGCAGCGTGCTGCGCTCGAAGCCCGCAGCTACCAAGCCGGCACGCTCGAATTTGCCAAGTCCATCCTCGCGGAGCAGGAATCGAAGATCTCCAAACTCCCGCACACGCGCGACGATCTCTTCGTTTGGCTCTACACCGCGCGCGGTATGATCGCGCTCATCGGCAACAATGCCCAGTCGGCGAAAGACAATTTTCAAGCCGCATCCGACAAAGCGGTCAACGTACCCGCGATTGATGACAATACCCGCCTCGCGCTCCGACAGCGTCTGGGTTTCTCCAATATCCGCCTCGGCAATGGCGCGGAGGCCGAACGCATTTTTCGCGATCTCATCCAGGCCTATTCCCGCTCCAGCGGTCCCGACTCGGCCGAGGTTCTACGCGTCCGGCTGAATCTCGCGCAGGCCTTCATGATCCAGAACAAAAATGCCGAGGCTGTCGATGAGACCAATCGAATCTATCCCGCCTTCGTTTCCAAACTTGGCCCCGACCACGAACTCACGATGCAGGTTCTCGGCACTCGCGCCCAGTGTGAAGGCACTATCGAACGTTTCGACGACGCAATTCGCGACGACCTCGAACTTCACCGGCTGGCCGTTAAGAAGCAGGGACCGTCTTCTTTCTTCGCCATCGCATCGCTCGTCGACACTTCGCTGGCGCAGTGCCGCGGCGGGCACGTCACCGAAGGAATCGCCAACGCCCGCAGTTCTTACCAGACCTCTCGCACCGCTTTCGGCGAGCGCGCCGGATTGACCGGTGCAGCCGCCTATTCGTTGGCCGCTTGCCTCGTCGAACTCAACCGCTTCGACGAGGCCTCCAAGCTTCTCGACAATATCGACAGCAAGCCTGTCGCCCAACTCACGGGCGTTCCCGACTGGTCCGCCAATGTGGATTTGGCCCGCTCCGACATCGCCTTCCGCAAAGGCGACTACGCCGCAGCCCGCAAAGGTATCCAGCCAGCCATCCCGGTTTTCTCCCGCGCCGATGCCGAGCCCTTCCAGAAACACAAACTGGAAACCCTGCAAGCCGCGATCGACAAGCATCTGCCCCACACTACTCAGTAGTTTCTTCTCGAGAAACGACGAAGCCGCAATTAACAAGATTTCTATATGAGGTTCAGGTTGACACAACGAGAATCTGCAACCTCTTTGATGATTCCGCCAACCTGTCATGTTAATTCGCGCTTTACCTGCACGATGGGCGCGACCACCGAACTGTTTTCGGTCTCCGGGAACTCCTTCGCTAGTTGGGCTTGGCGCTTGCCCCCAATTGATTGAAGCCGGCCCAGTAGAGTGGAGCGTCAAGTACGAGCGGTGTGCCCGCACGGTCCAGATACCACTTTCCGGCGATGAATTCCCGCTCCGTCATCGCGAGGGCGGTCGCCGCATCGTGAGTTTGAAGCAGAAGAGCGTAATAGCGCTGCGCAAACAGCGCAGAAGAATCACTTTCGATGCGCCAGAGCGTGGAGATGACCGACGACGCGCCATTCGCTAGAAATGCATCCGCCATGCCGTAAATGTCCTCACCCGGAATACTCTGCCCCAGGCGCGTTTCGCAGGCACTCAGGAAGACATGCTTTCCAGTGAACGGCAAGCCACCCAAGTCAATGCTGTACAGCCGCTCACCGTTGGCGAGTTGGAGATAGGCAAAATTCGGATAAGACGGGTTGGAATGAGCGTGAGTGGCAAAGTGCACGAAGCCGGCGCTGGCGAGACGGCTTCTCAGGTTCGCCAAGGTCGCGTTGCTCCGGAGCAGAGGAGTTCCCGACTGCAGCTCGGGCAACTCCGCGATTTTGCTTGCCTCAATCTCCGCCGCGGGCAGGGTGCCGTCTGGATTCCCTATCAACAGCATCGTTTTGTTGCTGTCAATCTTACTCGGATCCGTCGCGGGTGCTGGCACTTCGGACAGGTAACTAAGCACGTGGTCCTGAATCAGGTAGGGACCCTCCGCGCTGTTTTTCAGCACTTGGAACGGAATGAAGTTCAAAGCTCCGTCGAGGGAGAAGAAAAGTCGGTGCGCCGTATCCAGATCAGGAAGTTCGCCGAGCAGGATTTCGTGGAGGCGCGTGGAGAGAGAGACGAAGTCCTTATGTTCCTCGATCGCAGTCCTGAAGCGGCCGCACAACTCGGACAGCTCCGTCTCAGTAATTTTGGTGTACCGCGAGTTTGCCTGACCGGTTTGATCAACGACAACGCGGTACAATCCGCGGCTCCCAACAAAATAGAAGATGGTGAGCACAGCACCGGAAGCTGCGGACCTGGTTGTTGCCGTCGTGGCTGTTGAAGGCGGTCTAATCTCGTCAACCAGCACATCGGCAATGTGATTGAGCCCAGAGAGTGTCGTTTGTCTGGGATCCACTTTGTCTTCTGGTGTGAGCTTAAGGAAATCCATGAGAGTGGCGATCGCCCCCGGGTCCGACATCTGCCAAACGTCGTCGCGGGACAGGACGTCCTGGAGAAAGATCGTCTCGCGGACCAAGTCCTTTTCCTGAGAGTCCTCGTCTGTCGAAGCCTGTAAGACGGAGATGGGTAGCTGGCTCGACCGCTTGTAGCGACGCATGGCCTGCGCCATTTGCGGATAGAGCTTTTGCGCAAGGAGAGTGTTCAGGTACTCCTCATAAATCATCTGTCGCACCGACTGGATGGCCTGCGCCTGATTTCGCGTGCGCAGGGTGAGCCGTAGCTTTTCCAGATCCTCGACGGCGGCCAGGAAAGCTCCGATTTCGGCGGAAGGATTGTGGGCTCGCCGGTAGCACAAGGCGAGCAAGTACTCCGCCTGAAACACCTGAGATGCATCCTGGCTCCGAAACGCGTCCGGAAGTGGTTTCAGCTGATCGATCGCCTGGTCATAGTCGCCAGTGGCGATGAAATATAAACTCAGGGCGAGGCCGTCTTCCGTGGTTTGACGTCCGATCGCAGCGGAGCCCAAGGTCTCGGACAATGCGGAGCGCTTGGATTGAAGTTCGCGCACAGCCGCTTCGGCTGCAGGCCGGTCGTTGAGGAGCAGCAAAAGCAACGGTCGGAAGCGCAATGTCTCCGCCACACCGACTACATGGGTCAAGGAGCGAACCGGGTCCTGATCTTTGTCGTCCAGGTTGTTTCCCAGATCAATCTTGGAGAAGCTCAAAATCAAGTTGCGGCCTATGTTCGCCGCAGTTTCATTGGCATCCTCGTCGCTAGCGAGGTTCGGATCCGTCATTTGCGAGAATTGTGACGCCAGTCCCTTTGTCATCGCGTCCGACTGGACCAGCTTCTTCCAGTACTCCATGGAATGAGTCGCAGGCAGTGCCAGAAAATCGTCATCGTGTTGGACCGACAAGGCCAGTTGGCCAACGTCCATCAGGCTGCTGAAGGGTGTGGCTTGTTGTGATATTTGCTCCGGCGTCAAGCCGAGATATTTTCCGAACCAAAGATCCTGCGTGCCGGCGGCATAGAAGCCTTCCATGAGCTTGTTGAAACGCGGCGTATCCAAAGGAAACTGCAGCCCGTGGCGGCAAGCTCGGATCGCCTTCGTGCGGCTCTGAATGTCTATTCCCGAACTCGCCGGCGGAAGATCAGAATAGTCGGAGTTTTCTTTCAGCTTGTAGGCGGCTGTGTATGTGTGTTTGATCGTAACCACTTTCTTCCCGTCGCGCTCCGTGGTGGTGACTTGATTCGAGTCCGTGTGGCTTCCGCTCTCGTCCTTCTGCCAGTTCTTCTTGAAAAACGCCAATTCGTCGGAGGGGCCGAAACTGGTGGTGGAATCCGCCAAGTCAGGAGCTTTGGGGTCTGTGCTGATGGCGCTCTGGACCAGCTTTCCACGATATTCCTTCTTGATCTGGTGTATGGCCTTGTCGATCAGTTCCGCCCGATTCTTCGTTTTTGCGGGCAGCAACGCTTCCTCATAGTCGGCTTGTTTCTGGAAGACGAAGGGGACGTCCAGCAACTCGGCGGGGGCGATGACGCTGCGATATTGATCGTAAAAAGCAACCATCTTTCTCACGCCGCGGTGGAGATAGCGTTCGTCTTCCAAGGTGGTAGCCGCTACGATATCGCGAAGAAGATTGAGGTAGGTTTCTTCCTGCAGCATCTCGACCTTGGTTTTGTTTGGAACCTCGATTCGATAGTCGGAAATTACCTCCGAGTGAATCTCGTACTTGTTCCTGCCCTCTTGCATTGCGTTGATGTCGGCGTTCTCGGTCTCAGTGCTCAGGTGGGTTACTGGGTCCAGAGTGTTCAGAAAGTCCCGCATATGCTCGAGCGCTGAGAACATATCCGCCACAGCCTGGGCTGCGGCTTGACGGTCACCCGCCGCTAAGTGCTCGCGAAAAGCGCGTCGAGCCGAGTCTCCTTGGTCTGCGAGTTTTTTCAATTCTTTTGAGAAAAGATCAAACGCTTCCTGCGCTTCGGCCAGATTGACACCGGGAATGTTCTTCAGCGCTTGATCACGCGCACCTTTCTTCAACGCCAGGAAGGCGTCTACCCACGGAGAGAACTCGATTGAGGTTATCCCCAGCTCACCCTGTTCAGCTTGTTTGGTCTCCCGGAGGAAGTCGTAGTCGACCAGAGCGGCCCGCTGAATTCTTAGCGAGAGCGGAACCATCGCCCGGTACCGGGCGTAGAGGTCTGCCTGCAGCGCATCGTAGAACTCGGCATCGCCCCAATAGCTGCCCTCTCGCAGGGTCTGCACGAGGATGCGAAGTGAAATCAGCTGCAGCAACGGATCTGCGGTAGTCGTGGACCAGCGATAGAAATCGCGTGCGTCCGCCAGCTTGAGTTCAATGGAGCGTCGATCCGACACTCCGGTAAGGCTGGGCAGACGGCGTGAAAAACCGACTAAGTCTTCGATCTGCTCCGGCGGGATTCGCAAAACTCCCAATCCCTCCTCTGCGGCGAGAACTTGCTCTTCTGCATCTGCCGCTTTTCCTGTTAGAGCGAAGCCGAGAGCGCCCACCAGGTTCAAGTCGGTCCAGCCCTCTTTGTCATCGGTGTTCTGGAATAGGGTGTTGGCGGCCGTCAGTTCTTTGAAGGCCTCATCTCCCTGGCCGATCAGGTAGTCGATCTCTGCTGCCAGGAGGTGTGTCTGGCTGATGCCGCGGGTGTTCCCCATCCCGTCGAAGACCTGAGCAGCCTGGCCGATGGCAAAGAGCGCTTGCTGGCCTGAGGTTTGGGATTGTGCGGGCGGGCGCAGCTTCTCCCCTTCGACTTGTGCTACTCCAAGCCAAGCCAAACCTTTAAGCAAGGGGTCGGAGGCGGAATTCTCCGCAAGCCGCTTCCATGCAACTGCGGCTTCTGTTCCCGCTCCTTGACGGTATTGCTGGTAGGCGTCAAAGAGCGCAATCCATGAGGAGAGCGGAGCGTCAGTCGCGTCGCCACCTTGATCCTTCCACCGAGCCGACAGCAGTTGGGCCTGGGGAGGTGGGGACGCGGTTTTTTCTGACTCGCTTAACAGGCGCGCGACCAGCGCCGCCGCGTCGTCCGAATCTGGCTCGGGTGAGGAGAGAAGAAGTTCATCCGGAATCGAGCGCAGATCGAGCAAACACTGCAGCGATGCGGCGCGCACCGCAATCGCGCGATGTTCGGGTGTCGTAGCACGGCTAGAGAGAGCTTTATAAAGATGGGCGCGGCTGCTGAGTTGGTCCCCGTACAAATACTTGCGATATGCCTGATCCAAATCCGCATCGCCTGAGGTCGTCGGCTCCGGTGGTATGGCGTATTTCCAGAACGACGTCCGAGGAAGGTAGATCGGCGGAGGGCTTTGGGATGTTGTCTGAGTCTGGGCGTTTGCGACGTGAGTCGCGGTCACTAAGGTTAACGCGAGTAAGGGCAAAAGCGACTTTACAGAAATCATACGTCTACCTCACGGCGCCCCTGCGAAAAGGAGGCGTGATCCATTGGCAGCCAACGCCACTAGGCCCGGGAAGCGAACCTTGTAGAGTGTGCTGATCTGTCCGTCGGGATCATCCGGCTGAAAGTATTGAATGCCCTCAACTCCGTCTTCGGAACCAGCAAAGAAGAAAGGCGAACCGGCGACGAGTAGAGGGTAGGACTTGTAGTAGGGGTTGACAGGGAGCCTGAAAACTTCTGTTTTCCAATCGGACACTGAGATTTTCAATAGATAGGGGAGATCGAGGGCCGGAGTATCCCGATGTGTGGCGGAAACGATGCATTCGATCCGCCCCGCGCCGAGTGTTGCACTGTCAATTCGCGTCACCGTTCGGAAAGGCAAAACAAGGGTTGGCGATGCTCCCGGTTTATCCGTTGGCACCACGACCAGAGCGGAGTTGGTGACGTAAAGCAGAAGGCTCTCGTCCGCGAAGAATGGACTGACGATTTCATCGGTCGACGACGCGATCTTGGCTGGGGCAATCTTGTCGACATCCGAGACCCATAGAATGTATTGCCCCGGTTCTTCGACGACCCAAGCCATTCGCTTTCCTTGTGGAGAGATCGCCAAGGCGTGAAACTGCGCTCGCTCCAGCGGCAGACGAACCGGAGCGGCCGTGGGCTTTCCATGCTCCAGGGAAACCGAAAACACGACTCTGGGGTCGGGAGCGTCGCGAACGTCCTCATAGATATTCAGCAGACGATTCAGCAGCCCGGATCCGGTTGCCATCGCTTTTTGCAGGATCGAAGGACCTGCCTGCGAGGAGGCAGAGGGATCGAGCGTTAGTTTTGCGGGGCTTCCGAACTGGTTGCCATGAGCGTCGACCAGCCAGGCGGAGATCTCCAGCACATCCCGCGTATCGACCGCGGAAAGGGGAACCACAACTTCCGCCGCATTGGTAGCCACATTCTGTTTTTTGATTTCCGCACCGTGAAGAACCGCCAAGGCGATCGTTTCGTTCTTTTCGTAAGGATGACCGACCGTGCGATTGACCAAGCCGGATACGCGCAATTCCATTCCTTCCGGCGGGGAATAGGAACTTATCTTTACGCCGATTGCTTCTCCGGGAGCGAAGTGCGACGGAGGACCGTATTGGCCGGGGGTAGCCTTCAGAATCTTCACGAACTGCAGCTGAGGGCTGCCTTGTGCCATCAGGGCGGGCAACAAGCACATCACGGCAACCGCTCCCAGCGCGGCTTTAGCGCTGGGCAAGATTCTCCAGAAGCTCGCGTGACTCATACTTGATTTCCTTTACGGAGTGACGGGACACCTCAACTAGATTGCGATCGACAGTGAAAAGGAAATAGCTGTCGGCGTCGGAGAACACTAAGATTCCGCCGACGTTCATTTGTTCACTCTCGCAACGTAAAGTGACCCGATCAAACGACTTTGGCACCATGGCAATCCGTCCGAAACAAAGAGGAAGCAGCAGGAGTTCGACAAGCACTGACAGAAGCGAGATCGTAAGGATCGCTCTTTGTAAGAAGGTGCTGCGGTAACCTTGCCAGAGGCCCGCGAACTTTCGCACAAGCCATGCAACTGTGAGAGCGGCTCCAATTTCGGTCAGGAACAACCGAAGGCGGAGATCTCCAGAAATGTTCCGGACGCGGCCGGGAGAGAACACTGGATCCGGCTCGAGCGCGGACAACTCGATCAGGACTGTGGCCAAGGCTACGATGACCAATACAAAGCATACGAAATGCCCGGTCTGCGACAGTTTGTGCAGCGAGGCCAACCATGTTGCCAGTGTGGTCCCGATCAGGAAAAGCAGACCGACCGAAACACTGACCGGTAGCAGGTGCACGGCCAGCACGAAAAAAAACCGGCCGCCATACTGGATATAGCCGTCGAGGGGCAGGTTGGTGTGCTCGGGAAGCCCGAGGCCGCTCAGGTACGAGCGAGTCGAGAGGAAGCCCATCACAGTGAACAGAGCGGTAGCCAGCGCGACAGCGGTGGGGACGAGCCTACCCCAGTTCAGCTCCCGTTTAGCCGCAGGTTCTTCGGGCATGCTGTCTCACTCTTTCCAGGCTACCAGCCGTAAAACATCCGCCATCTGAGCAGCCAACTTGCCGGCGCCCCCCTCACGGAGTCGGCGAGTACATAGTGATTCCGTACGTGAAATCGTTGCGGGGACGAATCACCTAAGGAGCCTCCGAAGCAGCCGCCCCATCCTGTGCCGGCGCATTTGTGGCTGACTATTGTTCCCGGCATCTGAACCCCGACTTTCACCGCTTATACAGCATTTCCTGGAGTATTCCAAGAAGATCGCGGTCAGTTCGGATTGCAGCAACTTCGGTCAACAACTTCGGTCAACAACAGTCAAATGGGTCGAGGGTCCAGCTGAAGTCGAATGTGTCACTCGGAGCGAATCAGGTCAGTGTTTGGGATCTTCGCAGGAGAGAAATCTGTCTGATCGCCGCCCTTGCAGGCTGGAACTGCTCGCCCTTCTTGTAAACGCTTACAGCGTCTTGAGGTACTCGATAATCTGCGTGCGTTCCTCTTCGGACAGCTTGCGGCCGATCACGCCGTTAGTCTTTGGGCCGTCGTTGAATTCATGCCCTGCATTCGAATTGCCGGGTAGGTCGGTACGGAACTCACTGGCACCTTCGAGAGGGTCGGTCTTCAGGCCGAGTTTGACAGGGTCATATTGCTTGTTCCCCAGATAAAAGACCGTTGGCCGCTCAGAAACCGGTGACAGCAGCGCAAACAAGTTGGGCACAGAACCGTTGTGAAGGTAAGGAGGTGTAGCCCAGATGCCGTTATGGGGCCGCGCCTTGTAAGCCAGCGGCGCCAGAAGTTCGTTGTCGCGGTAGCCGTTCCACTCGTTCTTCTGCTCGGGTGAGAGTTTGAGGTCGGCGTATGCCTGATCAATCACCTTTTGCGCAATGTACTTCAACCCGTCGCGGGCAGAGATGACTCCTTTTCCCAGCGTTCCGCTATCGGCGGTCCGGTTATAGAAGTTCTGCGCTTCCTTCGGATCCGTTCCGATCTCTGCCAGCGGAATCATCGTAACTTTGAAGAACTGTCTTCCTGCACTGTTGGTATTGTTCGTCCAGTGCTGGGGCTTGCGGCCTTCGTCGGAAAGCATGGGCGATTGGTGGCAGTGCAGGCATAATTCGTTGTAGAGCTTCTCACCCTTGGCCGCCTTGTCGGCGTCAATCTTCCCCAGAATATTCTCCGGCCACTTTGGCGACCAGACGCCTTTCCCGGGCGCATCGCCGCCGAGCAGGGTTTCGATCTCGTGGAGATTCTCCACTCGGATAGTGTTCTGCAGCTGCGCTCCGGGGTAACCAAGAAGATTGATGCGCGAGCGCACGCCGAGCGCCTCGCCGACATTTCTTCCCATCGGCTGCCGGATGGAGCCGTTGTATTGCACCCAGTCCATCCACGATGCGTCCCAGATCGGTGGGTAGTTCACCGGGCCATCTCCAACCACCAGGTTCTTTCTGTTGTTCAGCTCAGTTCCAAAAACGAAGTTGCCAATTCGAGCCAGCGCATCGGTGCGGCCGTAACCTTCAGGAGTTGGGAAGAGATGGAGGTTCGCTTTGAATTCGGTGAAGCTGGTGTCGAGATAATACTTGAGCGCGTGACGCAACAGAACTTTATCGGCGTGCGAGGGATTCGGCCCAAGCACCCGGTGCGCAAATCTGCGGAAGCGCAGCGGATCATAGTAAGTCCAGGTGACGGCGAGACCGAGCGCCTCGGTGAACTTCTGCAGATCGATCAGCGACGGCCCGGCATCGATGCGGATCGCCTTGTCGCCATAGAACAATTCTCCCGTATGGCAGGCCGCGCAAGTTATGCCGAGCACCACATTCTTCTGCCCAGTGTAGGGATCAACGAAATGATCGTCGCGTGCGAAGCCGACTGGGAGCGTGTCCGGATTTTGTTCGGATGTGCTGTCCGGAATAAAGCCAAAACCCTGCAGGTAGGAATCGTCCTTGAACAGAGGAGCTCCTCTGATGGTGAAGCGCGGCTGTTCGAGCGCGAGAAACCAGGAGTACGGTAAGAGTTCACTGCCCTGTGCCGTGTGGTAGTAGCGACGACGTTGGTCTTCGGTCCAATTCTGGGGAAGCCAGACGACGGTGCTGGGTCGCTCGATCTGCGGCACCTGCAGGCTGTTGTGTATGGTGAAAATCACAACTGCCGCGGCGCACAAAGCGAACAGACCGAGCAACGCCAGAGCCGAGATCACACTTGGGCGTCTGAGGAGGGGCCGGTTCGGCAGCGCGGTCGCTGGCACTTTGACCACCGGCCGCGGGATTAGCTCGCAGGCGTTTTCTGGTTCCGTGACGTAGTGCTGCGGCAGATTCTTCGGCCGGTATTCTGTCGATTCGTCGCCCATCCGATCAAGAACGGTCTGGTGGATGTGGGCGCTGTTTTGAATCGTGCGCGTGCGGCCGAGGTTGAACCTTATACCGCGCTTCCACTTAGCGCCCGCTTGGCCTGACGCGGGAGGCGAATAGTGAAGCTTCGGCCAAACTTCTCCCAGCCACCAGAATCCGTGCAACGACTTATGGAGTTCCCCCTTGGGGTCTGGCGGCACGTACGGAACCTTCCCACCCAACACGTCAATGACCTTCTGAGAATCGAGCAACAGGCCGGCGGATTGTGCTTCGCACAACATCCACCGCAGTGCGATTTTCGACAAGCCGCTCTCGGCTTCGGCATAACTGCCACCGACATCGGAGTGAACGCCTGCGAACCAGACTTGTTTTATATTTTGATTGGCAGGCGCCGGTTCATGCACCAGGTTCTGGCGGAAAAAGGCGCGGCGCTCATCAATCGATACCGCGTGCCGCACGACGGGACCTTCAGGCAACGTCGCGGTATACGGTAGGTGGCCGCCCTTCGTGTGAATGGGATCGAGGATCCATCCCACCGAGCTGACGGTATCCCATAATCCCAGGAAGTATGGAGTGCAGGGAATGCTGAACGTCGATTTGAATCCGGCAGCAACATCAAATTTGTCGGCAGCATTGCTCTTGTAGAGTCGCAGGGCGTAGGGAATCAGTGCCTCATTGCCCGGTGTGAGCAACCCACACATATGCAGGAATCCGCAGAGGGCGCGGGCAGTGTAAGAGCCGCGACTGAAACCAAAGATGAAGATCTGGTCGCCGGGAGCGTACTCGCGCATCAGGAACGAATAAACGTCCGCGATGTTGTCGGAGAAGCCGTAGCCGAAGGCCAAGCCCCTCACCTGAGTCCACCACTTACCGACGGTAGATAGAGCGTTTCTCGCCCCCATCGTTCCGACGCCCGGATGATAGTAGGCGGTTTGCTTGTCCTGCGCAGACAAGGTCCAGTAAAGCTTTACAACGTTCGAGTTAGAGGCCCCATACTGATTCCCGGTTCCGTCGCAGCAAACCACTATGTTTCTAGGCATTGTCGATCAACCTCCAAGAACCAAGGGCCGAATCGCGCGTGACAGGGCAGCACCGGCTGAGGTACGGCGGTCAGCCCACGCTAAGAGAGACCCTGCGCGAGGTGGGAACAGCTACTGATCTTACACCGTTGGTCAAGAGATCCTATCTCGGAGTCAGACTCTTGTTCGTGATTAGGCAGGCGCGGAAGCAAAGATGCTCAATAGGATATGGTAGCCAACAATACGTGGGCGGTGCGGGATGCAGGCGGCGGGATGCCGGATTGCGAGATCGGATTTCTCAGAAAGGTGAAATGACCACCGCGCGCCGGACTCAGCTACAGTTCATTTTGCGGCCGATGGCTGCGGTTTGAATACCGCATCCACAACGACAATGATCTCTTCCATTTCTCCGTCAATGTCCATGGTGAGGCGCGCCAGGTCCATGTTCGCGAGTGCCGGGCAGTGTTCGACCAGCGTGGCCCACGCGGCGTCACCGGCAAGATCCACCCCCATGGCTTCGTAGTATCCGTATCCTAAATCGCGCAGCCTGCACAACAAGTCACTCAAGTGTACGAGCGCCACCAGAGGCTGGGCGGAGAGAGGTGCGACATCGTGGTGAAACTCGACTACCTCGATCACATCCGCGGAAAAGTGCCATTGTTCGGCCAATATCTTTCCGCTCTGACAGTGGGTAAATCCGAGATGTTCCTCTTCGACTCGGTGGAGAGCGACGTGCCCCTCGCGGGCTGCCTGGAGGCACTTGCGAAAGTCCTCCGGGCACGCGAGCGTATTCACCAGTATTCCCAGGTCGTGCAGCAGGCCGGCCAGGTAGGCCTTCTCTGGGTCCGGATATCCGATCAGCTTTGCCATTTTCTTACTGACCAACGCACAGCCCAGGGAGTGGCGCCAAAAGGTCACCGCGTCCAGAACCCACTTGTCGGGCGGCACGATGTTGTTCAGGCTACAGCCCAGCAGGATTGCCTCTACCCGCTTTAGACCAAGAGCCATGACCGCGCTGCGTACCGTTTCGGTGTTGCGTCGACCGAACAGAGGAGAGTTTGCCATCCGCAGGCAGTGGGCCGCAATCGTTCCGTCGTAAGCCACCAGTTCGACGACTCGTTCCATATCCACTTGATCCGTCGGTAGCCGGAGCATGGCAACGAGTGGCTGGACGATCACCTGAATCGTCGGCATGGCTTCCAGGGCTTCGATTTTTGGCCGGAGTTTCTCGAGTCTGTGCGGGTTCATGGCTTGCCTCCGCCGGTGTATCCGACGGGCGGTTTCCAGTACCCGATGGCTCCCGGGAAATGCACCAGGTGGAATCTTTCTTCCACTTGGTACAGAGATTCTGCGTGACCCAGGAACAAGTAGCCGCCGGGCAGCAGATTGGAATGGAAGTGCTGCACGACCTTGCGCTTCGAGCCCAGGTCAAAATAGATGAGCACATTGCAGCAGAAGATCAGGTCCATGCCTTTCAGGAAGGTCATCTTGCTGTCGTCATTAAGATTCACGCGATCAAAGCGGATCAGCGATTTGAGCTGGTCCGATGCCTGCAGTTGCTTGTCATCGTAAGGTCTGAAGTACTTCCGTCGTAAGAGCTCGGTCGTGCTGCGCAGAGCGTATTCGCCGTAGATTCCGGCCTTGGCCGCCGCGAGAGACCTGTCGTTCAAGTCCGTGGCCAGAATGTCAAAGGTCCAGCCCGCGAGCAGTTTGTCGCTTTCTTCCAGCAGGAACATGGCCAGCGTGTAAGGCTCTTCTCCGGTCGAACAACCGGAGCTCCAGATGTGGAGACGCTTGAAACCCATCTTGCTCTTGGCCTGCAAAATCTGGGGAAGAATCACGTTGCGCAACGCTTCCAGTTGAGGCGGGCTGCGAAACATGTACGTCTCGCCAATGGTGATTTCGTTCAGAAGCAGCCGCAACTCCGCATCCCGGCCTCCGCGGGAGGTGAGGTGCTCCAGGTATTCGGTGGGGGATTTCGCATTCAGCGCACTCATGCGCCGTGCGCAACGAGAAGCCAGCAGGTACAGCTTCTCCTCCGGTTGGTAGATACCTGAGACCTGGTAGATAACATCGCGGATCTTCAGGTACGCGGGATCTCGCAGATCCTCTGCCCCGGTTTCTTTCGCCGCTTTTACTGAACCCGTTTCCACAGTGTCATCCACTCCGTTCTTCGGCCTGCGCCGGATTGCCTCACATCCTTACCGCACCGCTGCTGCCACGCCGGAAGCTTGTCCTCTGCTGGCCCGAACCCGGGAAACAATTTCCTGGCAGAGCTCCGGCAGCGGGCAGATCTTGTCCGCAGCTCCGGCGCCGACCACCGCGCCCGGCATTCCCCACACCACCGACGATGCTTCATCCTGCACCACGATCCAGCCCCCAGCCTCCCGGATGTGCATCGCTCCACGCGCGCCGTCTGCACCCATTCCGGTCATCACAACTCCCAGCACATTCGGACCATAGGTCGCGGCCACGGAACGAAACAGCACATCCACCGCCGGACGGCAGGAGTTTTCCGGGGGCTCCTGGTTCAGGTTCAGCACCACCCGCGTTCCCTTTCGTGCCACGGTCAAGTGATAGCCGCCGCGAGCGACCCAAACCTCTCCGGGTTTGATCGCCTCACCGTCCTCTCCTTCGCGCACCGAGAGCTCGGAGCAGGCGTTCAGACGATCTGCCAATAGCCGGGTAAACAGTGGCGGCATGTGCTGCACCAACACCACGGGCACGGGAAAATCCGCCGGAAGGTGAGGAATTACCGAGAGCAGCGCGTTAGGTCCCCCGGTGGAAGTGCCAATCGTGAGAATGTCGATGCGTTGGTTGCCCGCTGCTCTCTTCGCCGGGGACACGGGCGGCGGCGTGGGAACAGCGCGATTTCGCCGGGCCACCAGGGAAAGGATCTTGGCTACAAGTTCCTGCCGCACCTGATCGATGGCGTTGGTCAAACTCGAGGTATTGCTCGGCTTGGTCGCGTAATCGGAAGCGCCCAGCGACAACGCTTCCATCGTAATGGCTGCTCCCCGCTCGGTCAGCGTACTGAACATGATCACGGGCAGCTTGGGATACAACTTGCGGATCTCCACCAGCGTCTCGATCCCATTCAGCCCAGGCATTTCGATATCCAGCGTGATCACATCAGGATTCAATTGTGGAATCTTGGCCAGGGCGATCACCCCGCTGGAAGCCGTCCCGGCCACTTCGATTTCCTTAGCGGAGGCCAGGGCGTCGCACAGCAGCTTTCTCACGACCACGGAATCGTCGACGATCAAAACCCGAACCGGTGGCATAGGTGTTCACTCTTTTGCGGCGGACGCCGCACTTTTGGCGCGGCATCCGCGGGTTGAGCTGTCAAGCATGGGCCGCGGCTGCTTACGAACCTGCCTTGGCGCTTGCCGCTTTCGAGCCATGGGTTTTCACCGGATGACCGGATTGTCCATCGTCGATCTTGAACTGCGCGACCAGTTGCTGCAGCTTGGTGGACATCTCGGCCAGAGATTGCGCCGCTTGCAGCGAATCGTTGGCGCCATGGGTCGTGCTCTGCGCGGCTTCCGCCACCCCCGAAATGTTCTTGGTGATCTCCTCCGATCCGCGCGCCGCTTCGCTCACGTTGCGCGACATCTCGTTGGTGGTTGCGTTTTGTTCTTCGACCGCGGTCGCAATCGTGTTGGAGATGTCGTTCACCTGCCGGATTACCTGGCTGATCTGGTCGATGGCGCCGACTGCGCCCTTGGTATCTCCCTGGATGGCCTCGATCTTGCGGCTGATGTCTTCGGTCGCCTTCGCCGTCTGCTTGGCCAGTTCCTTGACCTCGTTGGCCACGACCGCGAAGCCCTTGCCGGCTTCGCCGGCGCGGGCCGCTTCGATGGTGGCGTTCAAGGCGAGAAGGTTGGTTTGTTGTGCGATCGAGGTGATGACCTTGATCACCTGGCCAATCTCAATGCTGGAATTGCCCAGCTTGCTGACGGTCTGGTTGGTTTCTTCCGCAACCCGGACCGCCTCGGTGGCCACCTTCGCCGATTCGTGAGCGTTCTTGGCGATTTCCTTGATGCTGGAACTCATCTCTTCGGTGCCCGTCGCCACCGTCTGCAGGTTCTTGTTGACCTGGGTGGCGGCCGAGGAGACTACGTTCGCCTGGGTTGAGGTTTCCTCCGCGTTCGCACTCATCTGCTGGGCGGTATTGGACAGTTCCTCCGAGGCGCTGGCCAGGGATTGCGCGTTCTGCACGATGGATCGGACGCTTTGCCGCAGATCCTTGAAGAACCGGTTCAGCCCTTCTCCCATCTGTCCGATCGCGTCCTGCCCGCTGACCGTGATCTCCCTGGTAAGGTCGCCTTGCGTGGCCGCCGACACGACGGTGAGGATGCCGTCCACCTTGTTCTTCAAGTCCTCGGCGGCATTTTTCTGCGGGGTCACGTCCGTGGCATACTTCACGACCTTGAACGGTTTGCCGCTGCGGTCCATGATGGGGTTGTAGGAGGCCTGGATCCAGACTTCCTTGCCGCCCTTGCCGATGCGCTTGAACTCATCGGCCACGTACTCACCCCGGTTCAACTTCGCCCAGAAGTCCTTGTACTCTCCGCTCTGCCGATAGGCGGCATCGACAAACATGCTGTGATGTTTGCCTTTGACTTCGTCGAGCGAGTAACCCAGAGTCTTGAGGAAGTTATCGTTGGCGCTGACGATGGTGCCGTCGAGATTGAACTCGATCACCGCCTGCGACTTGCCAATCGCGGCAATCTGGCCCGCGTAGTCGGCATTGGTGGTTTCGATGCGGAGCCTCTCGGTCGCCACCGCCCATGTCGCAAGGTAGCCGATATGGTTCCTCTCGCCGTCGTACACCGCATCCGCGTTGATTTCGAGCGTTTCCGGACCGACCGTAAAGTTCGCCTTGTGCGGCAGGCTCCTCACGTCGCCCAGGATCCGCCGCACCCGGCCGGGATCTTTGTGGAAGATGTCGATCACTTGCCCGATCATCTGCGACGGCCGGACCGGCAGATACTTTTCCAGTGACTCCAGGGTCTTCAATGACGCCGGATTCATGTACTGGATCTTCAGATCGCGGTCGGCGAACATGAGGTTGACCGGCGCTTGATCGGCCAGGCCGACCATGCGCGCCGTCGCGGCGGTTCGTTCGCGCAGGTTGCCCTTCATCTGGTTGAGAGCCTGCCCCAGTTCGGCGAGTTCGTCCTTGCCGTCGGCCTGAATATTCTCTTTGCTCAGATCGCCGGCAGCGATGGCGTTGGCGAAGGTCAACGCCGCCGTCGTGCCGGAAGAAACGCTGCGGCCAACGGTCAGGCCGAGGAAACCGACCACGAGGCCAATCAGGACACCGATTACCGCCAATACCGACAGGTTGGTTGTGACGCTCTTCTTGCCGCTTTGATCCAACTCCGTCTGTTTGGCCTGTGTCAGCTCGGTCGCCTCTTTGGTTATTTGCTCGGTATTGCCCAGCGCATCGTGGGCGTGCAGCCGCGCTAGTGCCGCAGCCTTCCGGTCTCCCTTCTGGAGCGCAGGGATAAACTCCTGTTCTACTACCTGGATATACCGTTGCCCGCCCTCATACGCCTGGCCGATCAGGTCTTTGAGTTTTCCGTCCGGCAGTCGCTTCTTCCACGCCTCATTGGCATCGATATACTCTTTCTTTCGTTGCTGAAACATCGCGAGATGTTCAGGCAGCTTCTCCGGGCCGTCCGCCAGCGCCGACACCATGAAATAGCGGACCCGCTCGATATCCAGAGCAGGGGGCACAATATCTGCATTAAGGTCGCTGTAGAAGAGCATTTCACCGTGCAGCGAACCGCCCACTTTTACTTTGTCGATCGTCCAATAGGACACGCCGCCGACGATCACTAAACCCACGATCGCTACTACCACGAGAAAGTGGAGTTTGGTTGCAATTTTCAGGTTATTCATGCCGAGCATAGCTGGTATCCCTTCGTCTCCAGAATCGTTGTCTTGCCGTAACAAATCGCGAATGTCTACTTCTATGTCTGCCACTTTGCCGAGCTACAAACCCGCCATGGCGCCGCCGGCCCCTTCGGCTCCGCTCATGGTGCGTTCGGTGTCGAGTACGAGCAGCAGACGTTCCTGGAGCTTGTACACTCCCCGCACCAGTTCCCGCGCTTCGCCTTTTAAGGTTGTCGGCGGATGTTCAAAGCAGTCTTCCTCGACCTCCAGAACATCCCCGATCTCATCCACCAGGAAGCTCACCGCTCCCTCGTCGGTGCGCACCACAACATTCATCGGCAGCTCGGAAGCGGAGCGGTCTTCCATGCCAAAGCGGCGCCGCAGGTCCACCGCCATCACGATCTGGCCGCGCAGGTTGATGAGCCCGCGAATGACGTGCGGCACCAGGGGAACGCGGGTCATTTCCTGGTACCGGATCACTTCCTGCACCTGCTGTACCGGCACGCCGAAGAACTCCTTCTTCAGGAAGAACGTGCAGAACTGCTGTGTGTTTGCCACCTGTTTCTCCTCATGCCGGCGCCGACATGGTCATGGGACCAGCCTGCGCGGCCGCGATCAGCCCGGGAACGTCCAGCACATCCGTGATCCGCTTCTGGATGACGGCCGAGCCCAGCACACCTTTGCGCCCCGTCTGGCGCTCGACGACAAACGATTCCTCCACGATGTCGAGAATGCGGTCGACCACCAGCCCGATACTGCGTTCCTTCTCGGCATAAACCACGACGTGCAGGGACTGCTCGGCGACTCTGGCAGACTTACGCCTGGTCTGGAGCACCTCGGAAACACGGATTAGGGGCATGATCTGCCCGCGGTACTGTACCGCCTCCTGATCGTCGGCGATTTCGATGGTGTCGGCGGAAAACTCTTCGAGACGGGCCACCACCGAAAGATCGATGGCCATGCGTCCGTTCTCGCCGTACTGGAACAGCAGCACCGGCTTGCCGTTGGCGCCGTTCTTGGCGGCAGCCTGCCGGTCGTCGCCGGCCAGGGCGCGGTCGTGAGTTTCGTTGACCACGTTGGCGTGCTGCGCCAGGCCCATTACGTCGAGAATCAGAGCTACTTTGCCGTCGCCCATAATGGTGGCGCCGGCGTAGGTGTTGATGCTCTTCAACTGTTTGCCGAGGGGCTTGACTACGATTTCCTCGGTGTCGTTGATTTCATCCACCACCAGCCCAAACTGCTGGTCATCGGCCCGCAGCACCACGATGTTGGCACTCTCCCGGTCGGAGACTCTTTTTTCCACGGCTGTCAGCAGCTGCATGATCTTTTCCGACCCATGCCCTACGCCGACTAGTTCTTGCGCCGCCTGAGCGCCGTCTCCGTGATGCTTCAGGGTCAGGACCTGGCGCACCCCGTCGTGAAAGTGGCGATGAGCTTCTTCCAGGGCATGGGTGTCGGAAAACTGTCCAAACTCGCTCAAGCCGGTCGAGTAGATCCACTTCCCGAGGGCGCAGGCGTCATGAGAGCCCGCTTGCTCGGGCGTCATGACTTTCTTGCCGTCCAGTACCTGCTGCAGATTCGTGACCCACTGACGGTGCCTGTCCCGCACCGTGGAGAAGTCCAGTTGTTCGGCTGGCTGAGACGTGCCCGCTTGCCCCTGGGCCCGAGCGTCCACCTTTAGTTCCCGGTTCAAATACACGAGGGGAAGGAGTCGCCCGCGCAGGCGGTGCACTGGCGCCCCATTGACCTGTTCAATGCCTTTTTGCGCCTGCTCGCCCTCGAGGCGCACCAGTTCGAGCAGATTGACCTGCGGAATGGCGTAGCGGTCTCCGGCGGTGGTCACGATCAAGGCGGGGATGATGGCCAGGGTCAGCGGAATCTTCATGCGCACCGTCGAGCCCTGTCCCGGCTTCGACTGCACGTCGACGGTGCCGCCGATCTTTTCGATGTTGGTCTTCACCACGTCCATGCCGACGCCCCGGCCGGATACGTTGGTGACCTTTTCCGCGGTGGAAAAGCCGGGCAGCCAGATGAGGTTGTTGATCTCGCGCTCCGTCATCCGTGTGGCCTGATCGGCGGTGATCAATCCCTTCTGAACGGCCTTGTTGCGGATCCTCTCGCAATTCAGTCCGGCCCCGTCATCGGTGATTTCAATGTTGACCTGCCCGCCCTCGTGAAAGGCCCGCAGGAGCAGCAGGCCCTCTGGGTTCTTGCCGGCGGCGGTTCGCGCCTCGGGGGCCTCGATGCCATGGTCCACGGAATTGCGCACGATGTGGGTGAGCGGGTCTTTGATGGCCTCGATGATGGTTTTGTCGAGTTCGGTCTCCTTGCCTTCCATCTCGATGCGGACCTGTTTGCCGCACCCCAGGGCCACGTCCCGCACGGTGCGCGGAAACTTGCTCCAGATATTGCCGATGGGCTGCATGCGCGTCTTCATGACGCCTTCCTGCAGTTCGGTGGTAAGGAGGTTGAGCCGCTGGCTGGTGGCCAAGAGTCCGCTGTCTTCGCTGGCACCGGTAAACTGCACGATCTGGTTGCGCAGCAGGACCAGTTCGCCCATGCGGTTCATCAGCCGGTCGAGCTGGTTCACGTCCACGCGAATCGTGCTGTCGCTGGCGCTCTGCCCACGGGCCTGTTGCTGCACGTTGAGTGCTTCGGCTCCTTCCGGCGGCTTCGGGGCTGCCTTCTCCCCTACAGGTTCAACCGCGGGTTGCGGGTCCCCGGCACTCTGCTGCTCCACCGGCTGGCGCATTTCGGGTCGAGGGGAGTCTTTTTGCGGGGTTTCCTGTTTGGCCGGTGCCAGGTCGGGCGGCGGGCTTGCTTCTCCCTTTGGTTGAAGCAGCCGCGTCAAGGTGGCGATTAATTCCTGGTCGTCGCGTTCCCCTTCTCCGCCGGTCGTATCGATGTTTCCCAGCATCTGGCGAACCGCATCCACCATGGCCAGCAGTGCGGTCGTGATTTCGGAAGTCAGCGAGAGGAGGCCATCGCGCAAGCGCGAGAGCAAGCTCTCACCAACGTGCGTCACCGCCTCCAGTTTGTTGAACGCCAGAAAACCCGAGGTGCCCTTGATGGTGTGAATGGTGCGGAAGACGCTGGCCAGGATCTCCCGGTTGGTGGGATCTTTCTCCAAGGCAATCAGGTCCCGGTCGAGGCGATCGAGGTTCTCGTAACTCTCCACTAAGAACTCTTTAACGATCTCCAAGTCGCTCATCGGTAGATACCCTTTCGGCTGTTCACTTTCTTCATTTCTCTATTTCTCTCGCGCACCGCTCACATCGCGAAACAGAACCGGCGACCTGGCAACTCCGCAGACAATCGGCCCCCAGATCTTGTTCTGTTCCGGTTGATTCCCTCTGCCCCGTAGCACTTCATCGGTCGCGCAGCCATGAGACTTTAGGCCGACCTTACCTGCGACCCGGCGAAGCCATGGCACAGGCCCCACACCGCGTGTCCCGCGTCTCGAACGCGCTTGCTCGTCTTCGCATTGTTCCGGCACACAACTGTTCGGTGGCATTTGGCAGGCACAGGCATGGGGCATCGCATTCGATACCGTGGCTGGCCTAATCGCTTGTGGCGAGACTAAGAGCACATTAATGTGTGACCTCAACAACCATCTGGCAATCGGCACTTTCTCCGCCAAAGGACAATCCGGGCGCTCTTACCAAAGGCCACCCTGTGGAGATTCGCCGAGGAGCGCGGCCACTTGAGGAAGGATGAGGGCACGCCGAATGGGGCTCGCCGAGCAGGCATTCCGGCGCACATCGAGCCGATTCTGCATTCTCGTTCTCAGATATACTTGGTACCGAAAAAAGGGGCTAGGCCAACCAGCGAGCGGAGATCGGTTGCAGCTACCGTCTCCACTGCGTCATGACAGGTGCAGATGAGCCGTTGGCACGATTCGGGAGCATGTCAGAAAGCGATCAACCAGCAAGTCTTGAGATCTACAGCGACAGCGCAGTGGTTGCCCAGTACGCAGCCTTGGATCATGTCACGGACTGTGAGCGATTGCTGTTTGAGACCTATCTCCTTCCAGGGATAGATATCCTGGACTTGGGGGTTGGGGGAGGACGCACTACACCTTTCCTCTCTGGACTCGCCTCGCACTATGTGGGCGTTGACTATGCCGAGGGGATGGTCCGTGTCTGCCGCGAGAAGTTTCCTCAGCTGCGATTTGAGGTGGCCGATGCGGCTAACCTTTCCTGCTTCGCGGATGGTTCGTTTGACGCGGTCGTCTTTTCCTACAATGGCCTCGATAACCTAGTCCCTGAGCAAAAGAGGCGCCAGTGTTTGCAGGAATGCCATCGCGTTCTCAAGCCAGGCGGAGTGCTTATCTTTTCGTCGCACAACCCGCGTGCGCTCTTTGTGAATTGGCAGTGGGATCGGGAACGATTGCGAAGGCTCGCCAACAAATTTTCCGGAGGAAGAAGACCGCTGTATTATCCGGCGTTGACAGCATTGACCAGCGGGCGAATCGGACTAGCTGTGTTGAGGACGGTTGCAGCCGCAATACCCCGTGCTTTCCGGAGACTGCCGACCAAAACGTTCTGGCGGGGACAGGGATACCTGCTAGACCCAACCCATGGCGGAATGCTGATGTACTATGCACTGCCAAGTTTTGTGACTGCGGAACTGGCGAGCCTTCAATTCGAGCGTCTGCGCGAGTTGCCCGAAAACTACCCGCAAAAGAGCAACCAATACTGCACACGCTGGTTCTACTACGTATTCGCGAAAGTGAACGCCTCCGAAGCCTCCGTCAGGGTTTGTGCGTGAAGCAGGTAGTGGTTGCTTTGAACCTCGCGGGCACCCGGCAAGTGGGCTAGATTCGAGAAACTCTTAGGAGACATGATCAGAATGGTTTCGGCCTCTAGACGGCGTTTCCTGAGCCAAACTGCTGCGGTTTTGACGTCTTCGGCGGATACTCTATGGTTTGTCGCGGTGTTCAGTTGCCTACTTTTGCTGGGTCCGATAGATCTAGTTGGTCAGGACAAGACCGCACTGCTGGCCGCAACTCCACCGATGGGCTGGAATAGCTGGGACGGTTACGGGACAACCATCAAAGAAGATCAGTTCAAGGCGAACGCAGAGTGGTTTGCCAAGCATCTGAAGCCTTTCGGCTGGCAATATGTCGTGGTCGACATGGAATGGTTTGTGACCAACCCTCGGCCGGAGGGCAACTCGAAAACTTCGCAATTCAGCACGGACCATTACGGACGGTATACCCCGGCGGAGAACCGGTTCCCGTCGTCGGCGAACGATGCAGGATTCAAGCCCATGGCCGACTATGTACACTCTCTCGGGCTGAAATTCGGCATCCACATTCTCCGGGGTATTCCTAAACAGGCTGTCGAAGAGAACTTGCCGATCGCTGGGTCGTCCTTTCACGCCCAGGACGCCGCCGACACCTCGGATCTCTGCCCCTGGAATCCGGACAACTATGGCATCGATGCGCAGAAGCCGGGTGCGCAGGCGTACTACGATTCGATCGCCCGTCTGTACGCGAGTTGGGAAGTCGATCTGATTAAGGTTGATTGCATTGCGAGTCGTCCTTACCGAGGGGATGAGATACGCATGCTGAGTGAGGCCCTGCGAAAGACCGGACGGCCGATTGTCCTCAGCTTATCGCCCGGCGCCGCGCCGCTTGAGAAGGTGGAGGAGATGCGGCAGTACGCGCAGATGTGGCGCATCTCCGACGACATCTGGGATTTGTGGCACAGCACCGTTCCATATCCGCAAGGCTTGGGAGACCAGTTCGCTAACGTCGCCAAATGGGCAGGGAAATCCGAGCCGGGGCATTGGGCGGATGCCGACATGTTGCCCCTGGGCCGCCTAGGACCGGCTCCGGGGTGGGGTCAGGCGCGGGACACAAGGCTTTCGCACGACGAGCAGCGAACTCTGATTACGCTGTGGTGTATCTTTCCCTCGCCGCTGATGATCGGAGGGGAACTGCCATCCGCGGATGATTGGACGGTCTCACTGCTTACGAATCCTGAGGTTCTCGAACTCGATCAGCATTCCACCGGGAATCATCCGGTGATTGCGACGGAGAAGACGGTCGTGTGGCTCGCCGACTCTGCATCTCACGAAAATCAGTACCTGGCGATCTTCAACGTCGGCGAATCGCAGGCCACACTCCGGTACGACTGGAAGGACTTGGGGCTCACAGGAAACGTGTATAAGCTGAGAGATCTTTGGGAGCGCAAAGATCTGGCGCCGGCGGGTTCGATGACGGTCGAGTTGCCGCCACATGGCAGTGCGCTCTACCGCCTGTCTCCAGTGCGGCAGGCGAGTCAATAGACGAGAGCCTCCGTTCCAGTGCGCATATTCGGTTTGGCCGTTTCAGAAAGGTCACGATGCACGTCTCGATCCCGGGGAAACAAGAATCCTCCCGCAAAGAGGAAGCCAGCACACTTTTTCCAACCGGACATCTTGTCCCTTTTATTCTGGTGACGGCGCTGTTTTTTCTCTAGGGAATCCCCAACAACCTGAATGATGTGCTGATCCGGCAGTTCATGAAGTCGTTCGCCATTACCCGCTTCAAAGCAGGCCTGGTGCAATCCGCGTTCTATATGGGTTACTTCGTGCTGGCCATGCCTGCGGCGCTCCTGATGAGGAAAGCGGGTTACAAGACCGGCTTCGTAATCGGACTCCTCCTCTACGGAGGCGGCTGCTTTCGTTTCTGGCCGGCGGCCCTGGCGGGAAGCTACGGATACTTCCTGTTCGCGCTCTTCGTGATTGCCAGCGGCCTCTCGTTTCTGGAGACGGCTTCCAATCCTTTCATTGCGCAGCTCGGCGATCCCCACACCTCGAAGAGGCGGCTGAACTTTTCGCAGGCATTCAACCCGCTTGGATCAATCAGCGGCGCTCTGATGGGGACGGTCTTCATCTTTTCGGGGATCGAGCTGACGCCTCAGGAAGTTTCCGCGCACAAAGCACAAGGGCTATACGAGGCCCATCTTCGGACGGAAACACTGCGCGTCATCAAGCCTTATCTGGTGCTCGGTGCGGTGGCGATCTTCTGGGCAGTGCTGATTCTCCGCACGAAGTTCCCCGCGATTCAGAGTGAACACGAGAGCAGTGCGGAGGACCACGGCCACTTCAAGGGAGCTTCTGCGTTACCCGCACTTTCTGTGGGCGGTCGTAGCGCAGTTTCTGTATGTGGGTGCGCAAGTGGGCACCTGGAGCTACTTTATCCAGTACGTTCAGGAGTACACGCACCGGCCGGAGAAGGTGGGTGGCTACTTCTTAACGGGCACGCTGGCCGCGTTCGGAGTGGGAAGATTCGCGTCCGCGTATCTCATGCGCACCATTGCACCCAACAAACTGATGGGAGCCTATAGCATTGTGAACATCATGCTCGCCTCCCTGGGAGTGCTATTTCCGAGCGAGTTCGGATTGTGGTGTGTGTTCCTCACGAGTTTCTTTATGTCTCTGATGTTCCCCACGATCTTCGCGCTGGGATTAAAGGGGCTGGGCCCCAACACAAAGATCGGCGGCTCGCTACTGGTGATGGCGATTGCGGGCGGCGCGGTTCTGACGCCAATCATGGGGCTGATCGCGGAGGCCGCCCATGGCATCGCGTCGGCATACTCGGTACCGCTCGTCGCCTACGTCTTTATTGCCTTTTACTCGTTCCTTGGGTCGAAGCAGGCGGGGGCAACGAGTTGAATCAAGCGGGAGCGACTCAGTTGGGTCCCTCTGTTTGGGGGCTATCAAGAGCGGGGGGAGAAGCAGACATTTTGCGCACCATGTCTTCATCCTTCTGATCCGCCTTCTCCTTAAGTTCGCGAACCTTGGCGAACTCCTTCTGCGATTCCGCCGTCTTCCCCATCTCCTGGTAGACACGCGCCAGACGATAGTGCGCATCGGGCTCAGCCGGATCCAACGCCACCGCGTGCTGGAGCGCCGCGACGGCATCCGGGTACTGTTTCTGCTGGGCAAGAATCACGCCGAGATCGATGGAGGCGATGCGGATGTCGCTTTTCAGCTGAATGGATTTCCGGAGGAAGGGAAGTGCAACCTCCGGCTTGTCCGTCTTCATCGCGATGTCGCCCAGATAAGCGAGTGCTTGTGCCTGGTCGGGATCGAGCGCCAGTTCAGCCTGGAACTCACGCGTCGCGTCGTCATATTGGTGCGACTTCCAATAGAGATAGCCGAGGCCGAAATGGACATTGGGTTCGCGCGGAGCGGCGTTGGCGGCGGCCTGGAACTCCGCGATGGCCTCGGGAGTCTTGCCCAGGCCGTCGAGGGCCTCCCCGGAGAGAACGTGAGCCGGGGCGGAGTCGGGATCCTTCTGCAGAATCTGCTTGAACTCGTCGAGGGCGCAGGAATACTGCCGCGCCCACAGACAACTCTGCGCCAGCACCTGATGGAGTTCGGCATTGGCGGGATCGGATTCGGCCGCGGGTTTCAAGTACTGAGCCGCTTCCGCAAATCGCTTGGCGCCGTAGTAGCTGAGGCCGAGCAGGGTTCGCGCCTGCAGTTGGCCTGAGTCAGCAGCCGGCGTGGCGGCAAGCGCCGCGGTGAGAGGGGAGATCGCAGCGTCAAAGTGACCCTGCTTGAACTCCGCCAAGCCTAGGTTCAGCTGAACCCCCAGCAATTTTGAATTCAGCGCGAGCGCCTTTTTGTAGGCGGCGGCTGCCTCCGCATATTTCTGCTGCCGGGAGAGGACGACCCCCAAGCTAGCGAACGCCGCCGCGTCGCGCGGATTGCGGCGCGTGACGGCCTGCCACGCCTGAGTTGCCTCGGCGAGCTTTCCCTGCTGTTCGAGAGCAAGCGCTTCCGCGGGGCTGGAGGCCTGCGCCCCGGCGCCAATCGGCCATAGGATGAGCGCGACAATGGCCAGCGCTAGCTTCCAGTTCATCTTCATCATGCTCGACCGGCTGCCTCCACAGACTCGATATCGCTAACGGACAGACTAAAGCCCGACACCCGGAAGAAGCAAAACCTTGGAATTCGTCTCTGCGGCGAACTCAGGGCTGCCGGCTATGACCACAGGGCTTGCACGCTGGCGGCTTACAGAGCGTACAAACAAAAGCCCCGCTCGCAGTGCTTGCGAGCGGGGCAGAAACAAGAGCGGTTGGGTTAGAAGTACAGCTTCAACCCAAGCTGGATTTCCCGCGGGTCGTGGGCCGAAGTGACCTGCCCAAATTGGCCCGACGAGAAGGTGCCGTTAACGCCGTTGAACTCCGTGTGGTTGAAGGCGTTGAAGAACTCCGCCCGGAATTCAAGTTTGCTGCCGCGCGACTCGCTGAACAGGAAGCTCTTGAACAGCGAGAGATTCCAGTTCTGGCGACCCGGCTGGGTCAGGGCATTCGCGGGTAGGTTGCCGAAACTTCCAGCAGCCGGGGCCGCGAATCCGGATGTCGGTGAGAACCACTGTGCAGTATTCCCCACCTTGGTTTTCACATACTTCACTGAGCCGCTGGCGTCCGGTCGGTTGTTGGAATTCGGCAGGGTGTTGGTGATGTTGTTGCCAACTCCACCGAGGGTAACGTTGAGCGGTTCGCCCGACACCATTGTGACGATCCCCGAGATCTGCCATCCCCCGACTGTCGATCTCAGCAGGCGGTTGGAAGAGTCTTTCAGGAGCGGGATGTCATACACGAAGTTGACGAAGGCGATTTGCCTGCGATCCAAGCCCGACGGCCCGTTATCGTAGGCGTAGCTGTAGGGATTGGAAACGGCGTTCAGATCGCCAACGCCGTTGTTGCCAGTTGCCGGATCAAACGCCTTCGAGTACGTGTAGGCTGCCTGCAGAGTGAGATCCCGCTTTACTTGGCTGTGAACCTCAAACTGCAAGCCGTTGTAATGCGAGTTCTGCACATCTTCCGACTGCTTGATCGAGTGGAAGCCTTGGTACTGGACAAGTTGGTTGTACGGCAGCGTGGCGTTGCCGTTGGCGATGGCCGCCAGATCACTCACTGGCGGGAGATTGGTCTCGCGGTAGTCGTTTTGATGGCGATTCTGGTTGCCGACGTAAGCCACGGACAATACCGTCCGGCTTGACAGCGCGTGTTGCACACCGAAGCTGTACTGGTAGCTTACCGGCAGTTTGTTCTGAATCCCATTCAGTCCTGTGATGCTGGCCACCGTTACTTCCGAGGCAGGGTTGATTGTCCCGATGTTCGGAGCAATGCTGGCTAGTGGGTTGGAGAGCTGGATGTTGTTGGTGGTCACGTTCGTGCTGAACGGCACGTTGGGACCGGCGTTGTACATGTCGTTACCCTGGATGCGCTCGTACATGGTGCCAAAGCCGCCGCGAAGAATGGTCTTGCCGTTTCCGGTCAGATCATAGGCGAAGCCTACGCGCGGACCGAATGCAGCCCAGTGATTGTTAACCAAGCCATTCGGAACTCCGGGTGTTTTGCCCGGGATGCCGATGCCATTCAGATAGAACTGGTAGCCAGCCAGGATGGGGTTGGGCGACGTGCCCAGCCCGGGACTGGCTCCGGTGCAGTTGGGACCAGCGGCGGTGCAGATGCTGCCGTCGCTGCTGTTGAAAATCGGAGCGTTCGCTGCGTTATACAGATTGGGATAGAAATTCCCCATGCGGTTGTTCGCTTCGTAAGTATGCGGAACGCCATCCCAGCGCAGGCCGAGGTTCAACGTTAGCCGGCTGCTTGCGCGCCAGTTGTCCTGAACGTACGCCGCCCAAGAAACGTTGTTCCAATAGCCATGGTCTTGCACTGCCAGTTCGGTGTAGTTGTCGGCATAGCCGAGCAGGTAGTCGGCGAAGTCGTTGCCGGTGTACGTGTTGTTAAAATTGAACGATCCCTGGGTGTTGCCGAACAAGTCCTGGATTTTCTTGTAAATCGCCCAACTGGCGCCCATCTTGATCTGGTGCGCGCCTTTGGTCCAGGAAATGTCGTCGCGGATCTGGTAATCGTCTGCCTTGTTCTTCCACGGCCAGTTGGCAGTGGTGTAGTCCGAACCGGTAGCGCCAGCCAGGTGGATTTCCGGGATGCGGCTGTCGTTGTTCGGCCCGCTGAATATCCGCTTCCCGCTCCAGGCGGACGGCAGCGCGATGGTGCCGGTGGGTAGAATGGCGATCCGGTTGCCGTTGTAGTTGAAAGCAACTTCGTTGAGCAGCGTCGGGTTGATCACATAAGTTGTGTGGATCACGCCGCTGAACGAGGGGTTGCCAAATGTGTTGGCGGCGGTGGGTACGTTGTCGCCGCTCCACATCGACGTTCCGAAGTTCTGGCTGATCTGCTCATCGACCCAGTGTCCGAAAACCGAAAACTTGCTGTTGAACTGATGGTCGATCCGGACGATTTCCTCCCGAACCTTCGTGGGTACGTTGCTGCCGCCTTGGAAATGCGAGGCATTCGATCCCGTGCCGTTGGGAGCAGGGAAGATGCCGCCGTACTTGCCGCCCACGTTCAGAAGTAGCGCGGCATTGGGGTCGAGCAGCCCTGCCGGAATCGCGTTGGCGTTGAAGGGGGCAAAGACGGGCTGCGTGGTCGGTATGAGCGGGTTCGCATTTATCGGGTTCTTGGAGTTAGCACTACAGGTCGGCGACCCGCTGACGACTAGCGGTGTGCTAAGGGCCTGACCGGCAGTGGCGAATGCAGCCTGTTGTGCCGCGGAGATCTGGTAAGCGCAGGGCGCGTGCAGACCTGAGGCCGGGATATCGACTTTATTGACATCCAAGCTGTCCGCCGGCAGATTGCTGGCGAAATTTCCTCCGTAAGTAGAGGTGAACGGAACCTGCTGGTTCAGCGTCTGCCCCTGAATCAGGCTGCGCCATTCCATGTTGTAAAAGAAGAACGTCTTGTGATCCGTCTTCCAAAAGTCGACTGGACCCCCAACGTTGAAGCCATAGGTATGGAACCGCAACTCGGCTACCTTCTGCGGGGAGGGGTTGAACCAGTTACGGGCGTCGAGCGCGTCGTTGCGCAGGAATTCCCAGCCCGACGCATGGAATCTCTTCGTTCCACCCTTGATGACGGCCGTCATGGTCGCCGCCGAAGACAGGCCAAATTCAGCGCTGTAGTTCGAAGTCATCGTGCGGAACTCGGCAATCGCGTCCATGGAAGGCATGACGTCAGAACCGCCGGCGCCGCCGCGATCACTGCTCTCGCTGCCATCGAGCAGGTAGAGGTTGTGACTTTCACGCATACCGTTAAAACTCACATTGGCGTCGCCGCCAACCGGCGTTGGCGTTTGAAAGTCGCCTTGGCCGCTGGAAGCTCCTGGTGTCAGGGAGATCAGCGAATACATGCTGCGCCCGTTGGTGGCGAGCTGACTGACCTGTTGCCCGGTGATGACGTCGCTGAGTTCGCCGGTGTCAGCTTGCACCGCGATAGCGGCGGCCTCCACCGTGACCTGCTCCTGGGCGGTGCCCAACTGCAACTTGAAGTCGACACGGGTACGGTCGCCGACGGCCAGCACAAGGCCCTTCTGCTCCACCGGTTTGAAGCCGGCGGCCTGGGCGCGGACCGTGTAGTGCCCAATATGAAGGTCCGGCACTACAAACTCACCCTGGTTGCTCGTCGTGAGAGTGCGCTCGATACCGGTGTCGACGTTGGTAACAGTGATGGACACGTTCGGAACTGCGGCTCCAGAGGGGTCGGTTACAGTTCCGACGATGGTGGCTTCCTGAGCGAACGCTGACGTGGCGAACACAGCCAGGAAGACAAAAAAGAAGAGAGACAGAACCGCAAGACGACTGAGGTTGCGGCTTAGGCCACAACTCCCGACAAGCGTGGGCGAGAGTGATTTCATTGCCAGCCTCCGAAGTTAACTAGGTGCGGATGTCCAGGGATGGAATGTCCCCGAAATCGTAAACGTTTACGGTTTAGCTGGGTTCGTAGACCGTTGTCAAGAAGAAAATCGATTTCGCAGCGGGATTTCGTTGATTTCGGAGGGCAGCTTGACCGCACGATTTGCCCTGTGCTACAAGCGACCGACGACCGTAATCGTTAACGGACCGCCATCTACCCAAGTATCACTCGCCAGCCGGTTTGCCGTGCCGGCTGCGGAGGAGATCCGCCCATGCAAGAAATACGTATTGGAAACATCCTGCAACTAGCTGTTGTTCTGGTTCTTATTATTGTCCGTTCTGTTGCGCAGACAGCGGGTGGCGCCGTTTATCTAGATCCTTCCAAGCCGGTCGACGTGCGCGTCGATGATCTGATTGGAAGGATGACCCTGGAGGAGAAGGCTTCGCAGCTGGTGAACCAGGCGCGAGCCATTCCCAGATTGCAAGTTCCTGCATACGACTGGTGGAGCGAGGCCCTGCATGGAGTCGCCAACGCCGGCACCGCAACCGTTTTTCCCGAGCCGATTGGGCTGGCGGCAACGTTTGACGATCCGTTGATCCACGACATGGCGGTGGTGATCAGCACGGAGGCGAGGGCGAAGCACAACCAGGCTGTGCGTGCGGGCCGGCGAGACATCATGGAAGGACTGGACTTCTGGTCGCCGAACATCAATATTTTTCGCGATCCGCGCTGGGGACGCGGGCAGGAGACCTACGGGGAGGATCCTTTTCTTACCGGGCGGATGGGGGTTGCGTTCGTCACCGGGATGCAAGGCGACGATCCCAACTACTATCGCGTGATTTCCACTCCGAAGCATTTTGCGGTGCACAGCGGTCCGGAACCGTCGCGGCACAGCATCGACGTGCAAGTGTCGAAGCACGATATGGAAGACACGTACTTGCCGGCCTTTCGCGCCGCAATAACCGAAGGCAAGGCCGAGTCGATCATGTGCGCCTACAACCGGATCAACGGCCAACCGGGATGTGCTAACACGTTCTTGCTCGTCGATCAATTGCGGAAGGCGTGGAAGTTCAACGGATATGTGGTCTCGGACTGCGACGCGGTCGTAGACATTTTTGAGGGGCACCACTTTACGAAAAGCCAGGCCGAGGCCGCCGCGCTTTCACTGAAGAGAGGTATGGACAATGAGTGCGCGGACTTCTTCACGGTGGCCAAAGACAACCACGACTACATTCCTTATATTGATGCCGTGAAGCAGGGACTGCTCACCGAGTCTGATCTCGATGTTCCCTTGAAGCGGCTCTTCACGGCGCGCATGCGACTGGGAATGTTCGATCCTCCGGAGAAAGTACCGTACGCGCAAACTCCAGATTCCGAAATCGACAGCGCCCCGCACCGCGAACTCGCACTGAGGACCGCGCGCGAATCGATGGTGCTGCTGAAAAACGATGGCGTGCTTCCCTTCGCGGCAAGTGTCAAGAATATTCTGGTGGTGGGTCCGCTGGCCGAATCTACCCAGGTGCTGCACGGCAACTACAGCGGAACGGCGTCACACGCGGTCACCGCGCTGGAGGGCATTCGCAAGCAGTTTCCTTCAGCCCAGGTGACTTACGTTGCGGGAACCAATTTCTTGCGCCAGGAAACCGTAATTCCAACATCTGCCCTTTCGACGGACGATGGAAAGCCCGGACTGAAGGGCGAATACTTTTCGGGCAGCGACTTCGCGGGCACACCGCAGGTCGCGCGTACCGACGCTGTCGTTGATCTGCAACTCTTCCATCCCGGCCCGCAGGCGATCGCTCCGCCTCAGGCCATGAAGGATTTTTCTGCTCGGTGGACGGGCTTCCTGACCCCGGCCGAATCCGGCAGCTATCAAGTGGGCCTGGTGGGTTCGATGCACCGCATGTGGCTGGATGGCAAATTAATCGTGGACGACGCGGTTCTGCACGATCCCAACTCGCAAGGAGTCACCATCGCTCTGACGAAGGGACATCGCTACGCGGTGAAGATCGAGTATCTGCGGGGCGGGTTTGGTACGAAGCTGGTGTGGCTGCCGGTGAGCGCCGACCCGAGTTTCGAAGCCGCCTCGGCGGCGCGGCAAGCCGACGTAGTCGTTGCGGTGGTCGGCATTACCTCGAAGCTTGAGGGCGAGGAGATGAAGGTCGACGTGCCCGGATTCAAGGGTGGTGATCGTACCAGCCTCAACCTGCCGGCAGAAGAGGAAGCGCTTTTGGGAGCTTTGAAAGGTGCGGGCAAGCCGCTGGTCGTTGTGCTGATGAATGGCAGCGCGCTCGCGGTCAACTGGGCTAACGACCACGCCAACGCGATCCTCGAGGCCTGGTACTCGGGAGAGGAAGGTGGAACTGCCATCGCTCAGACCCTCGCCGGCGTCAATAATCCCGGTGGACGGTTGCCCGTCACCTTCTACAAAGGGGTAGAGCAGTTGCCGGAGTTCGAAGACTACGCGATGAAGAACCGCACGTACCGCTATTTCAAGGGGGAGCCTCTTTATCCTTTCGGCTACGGGCTGACTTACTCGAAGTTTGAATACAGCAATCTGAAATTGTCGAGCCCTGAACTTGAGGCAGGCAATCCCCTCGCGGCCGATGTGGATGTGAAGAACGCCAGCCAGCGAGCGGGCGATGAGGTTGTGGAACTTTATGTGAGCTTCCCCCAGCTGCCGGGCGCGCCCCTGCGCGCGCTTCGCGGCTTTACCCGCGTTCATCTGGAGGCGGGGGAACTGCGACATGTCAGGCTCGCGCTGCAACCTCGTGACTTGAGCTATGTCAATGAAGCCGGCGATCGGCTGGTCGCGGCAGGAGACTACGTGATTACCGCAGGCGGAGGTCAACCGGGCACGTCCGCAGCGCAGGCGGATGCTCGACTCTCCATTCGCGGGGAGCAAAAATTACCGGAGTAGAATGACGGCAGGCACATGCGTGCCGCTCCGGACATGAAGAGTTGTCAGGGTTTCAGCTCTCTGGCTGTCGTCTTGTTGCTGGTGCTCTGGGGCGCGCCCGTGCCGGCGCGTTCCCAAGCACCCGCAAGCCAAGCTCCGCCGAAACCTGCTGCAGCCGTGAGCGCGGCCGACAGCAGTCCGATCCGCTTCGCGTACCGGCCGATCGACTTCCGCCTCGACAGTGACGAGTCGCCGGAGCGCCACGCGCCAGAAACGATGGCCGGCGGCGTGGCCGTCTTCGACTACAACAACGACGGCAAGCTGGACATTTTCTTCGCCAACGGCGCCGATATTCAGACACTCCACAAGTCTTCTCCGAAATACTCCAACCGTCTTTTTGAAAACGATGGCAAGGGTAACTTTAAGGACGTTACGGAAAAGGCAGGACTGGCGGGCACCGGCTACGACGTCGGAGTTGCCATCGGTGACTACGACAACGACGGATACGAAGACATTTTTGTCGCCGGCGTGTATCGCAACACGCTGTACCACAACAACGGAGACGGCACCTTCACAGATGTAACTGCAAAAGCCGGGCTCAACAAGCCGGACCCGGAGTACGGTCCGCTCTGGTCGGTTGGCGCTGCCTGGGTCGATGTAAACAATGACGGACTCCTCGATCTCGTCGTCATCAACTATTTCCAGTGGCACGCTGCGGACGAACCGGCTTGCATGGGCGACGGCCATCGCGACTACTGCCATCCCAAGATGTATAAGCCCGCCCCCAACCAGTTATTTCTCAATAATGGCGACGGAACCTTCAGAGATGCTTCCGTTGAGTCAGGCCTGCGCGCCCACCCGGGAAAAGGCATGGGCGTGGCAGTGGCCGACGCCGAGCTGAACGGCAGGCTGGATCTGTTCGTAACCAACGATAAGTTAGTCAATTCGTACTTTCGCAACAGGGGTGGAGCGAAATTCGACGAAGTCGCATTCGAATCCAACGTCGCCTTGCGGGAGGACGGCGTCTTCATCTCCGGCATGGGTGTTGATTTCCGCGATCTTGATAACGACGGCTACCCCGACATCGTTTTAGTCGCCCTCGACAACGAAACATTTCCTGTCTATCGCAACACGGGAAAAGGGAGTTTCGTCGAGGTTACTGAACAGAGTGGAATGGCCGCCCTCAGCCTGCCGATGGCGGGCTATTCTCCGATGATCGCCGATTTCGACAACGACGGCTGGAAGGATATTTTTGTTTCGCGCGGACATGTTCAGTCACTGTTATCGGCGCCTCGCATCGCCGTCGAACAGCCCAACACAGTGTTTCGCAACCTGGGCGGCATGAAGTTCGCTGCGTTGACTTCTGAGGCTGGTTTTACGTCTCAGCCACCATCGCGGCACCGCGGCTCAGCCGTTGGCGACCTTAATGGCGACGGTCGGCTGGATGTTGTAGTCAGTGCGATCAATGCACCGGCGGAAATCTGGATGAATCAAAGCCCGGGGAACAATCATTGGCTGGAGATTAAGCTGCAGGGAACGAAGAGCAACCGGGATGGAATTGGAGCGCGCATTAAAGTTGTGACCAAGAGCGGAGCGCAATACAACCATATGTCCACGAGTTTCGGTTACGCATCCTCCAGTGCGGGTCCCGTTCATTTTGGCCTTGGACCGAATGCAACCGCGGATTTGGTCGAAATTCGATGGCCTTCCGGCATCGTTCAGCAACTCCACGACGTGGCTGCCGATCGGATTCTTGCTGTCAAGGAAGCGGCACAGTAATCGCCAGGTACGAGCCGAATTCAGAAGACGCACGCGTAGCAGTGTTCTTCCCATCAATTCCATTGTGTCCCCGCACTATCGGGGCCATAATGCCGAGTAAGATCCAGTGTTTCCGGCTTTGAGGTCCTTGTAGCCGGTCTGGGTTTCTTGCGGAGGAGGCTCGTTATGCTCAGGGGAAGTTTACTTGTTTTGGCACTTGCTCTGTCGGGTGCAGTAAGTCTCGTGCTCGCGCAGAGTGACGGAAAGATCCACCTTCCGCCCACGATATCGCAGAGCCCTGGCATGGGAAACGTGCCCGTCACCTCAGGGGACGATGTTCAGAAGGAGCAGGCCAAGGCCGCCAATCTGCAGCGCCGGGCCGAGATAAGACGCGACACCGAGAAAATGTTTGAACTCACTACGGAGCTAAAAGACTATCTGCAGAAGAGCGATCAGGGCACGATTTCGGTGGATGCCATCAAGAAAGCCGAGCAGATCGAAAAGCTGGCGCACAGCGTGAAGTCGAAAATGAAGCAGTCGTTCTGACTTAAGCGTACCTTCCCTGCAGAGTCGCGATCACGGACGGCGGTTGCGGTAGAGCGAAGCATCCACCTGCAGCGCCATTGCTTCCACGTTCAAGTCGAGATCCAGAAAGTTGCGGACCGTTTTCGCGGAACCGATTGGGTCATTCAGAACTTTTCTGTATCCCATGCGGCAAACGGGGATGTCCTCTCTCTCTTCCAACCAGGCGATGATTTCTTTCATGTGATCGCGGAAAGCGGAAGTCAGCTGCCCAGGGTCCACGGGCTGGACGGAGCCGCGACGCTTCAGCATTTCATCTTGCGAAGCGAGAACCTCGGGCAGCGGGCGTTCCATGAAGATGAGTTTGTAATTCCTCCCTTTTGGCACCGAGAGAAGAAGCTGAGAGATGACTTTCACCGCCTTGCCCTCGGCCTCGTCGATGCGATGCGGCTCTTTCGGCAGAAGTTTGATCGGTTCCCATTCACAATAGCCGCGCGGGTTGTCGATGTCGGGTTGGCGTTCTCGGTCAGCGAGCAGGGGCATGCCGCCCGCAGCCAGCATCTGCATCATCAGCGACGTTCCAGAGCGGGGCAGACCCGAGACGATAGTGATCACGGTTCGACTATAGTACCTTGTGCGGCGCGCCAGCCGGGCCAGGCTACGGCGTGGTGGCCGGGGCGACGGATGGCGCCACGGACGTTCCTACCGACCAGGGTTTCCCATCGAGATAACGAGGAAGGGCCAGTCCAAATAGCTTGAGGACCGTGGGAGCGACATCCACGATGGCGGGCTTCTCGTCTGCGATTTTGCGATTGCAGAAGAGCACCCCAGGAACCAGCCGTGGATCGATGCAGTGGTCGCCGCTCCACGCTTTCAGATTATCTTCGAAGATCTCGCTGGTGACCTTGCCCATGACTGAATCCCACGACGCACGGAATCCGTCGCCATAACCGACAATCAGGTCGGGAGCGTTGTCCACATAGGGACCGGCATAGACAGCGTCGCAATCGAAGACTCCGGTGATGCCGACGCGACCTGAGGCGGAGTCCACGAGTCCGTCGAGCTTTCGCCGCAATTCGTCTTTCAAACCGTCTGCGTCTCCGCCGGGCTCAACGATGCCTTCGCGCTCGCGTCCTTTGACATTCAGGTACAGGCCATTCAGGCCCATGGTGTAGGCGCGCGTGCGGGACCAATCGACGTCGTCGAACCAGTCGCCGCTTTCGGTCTTCCCAGGCTTCAGCGCGAGATATCCATTCTGATGCAGCCACGCGTTCAGATTGACGCAGCGCGCGAACGACTTGAAGCCGTGGTCGGAGACGATCATCAACAGGGTCCTGTCATCAATCTGCTTCATGACGCGGCCAATCAGTTCGTCCATGCGGACGTATAGATCCTGAATGACGGTGGGACGCTGATCGCGAGGTACATCGCGAGCGGCGGGGTGGTCTTCGTCGAGATAGCGCCAGAACATGTGCTGCACGCGGTCCGTGGTGTCGAACACGCAGGCGCACAGCCCCTGCTGTGTTTTCTCCAGGGCGTCGAATAACATTCGCTCACGATCGTCGTGATTGGCGTAACACTGGGCAAGGAACGCGTCATCGTCCAGCACGTGCTCGTTCAGAGCCCATGTGTCCTCAGCCAGCCCCAGGGTTGCATAGGGCCCAAACAGCTTTGCCAGATAAATGGAGTAGGTGACCGGATGAGAAATAGGCAGATCGGGCCTGCCGGGATCAATATTCACCGGCGTGACATACACCTCGACCTCGGGCGATAGCTCCTTGAGATAGAAGCGGCAGATTCCGTGCGCGCTGAATCCCACGCCTGCCTTGAACTTCACGGGAATCCACTCCGAGTATTCACCGACCTTTAGCGTGAACCTCTGCGAGTCCACGATGAAGCGCGCTTGATCTTTGGCGGGATGAATTTCGAAATTTACACGTAGTTCGTCGCCAGAACCCGGCGTCAGCGGATCTTCCGGGCCGGGGACGTACGAACGGAAAATAGAACCAACGCGTTCGATTGGAACCCGCACGCCACCCTCGCGAAACTTGTCGCCGCTGGCGCGAGTCGTGCACAAGCAGAAAGTGCCCTGGCTCCCTTTCAGATCAGGCACACACATTCCGGAGAGAAGAACGCCGGGAAATTTCTCCGGTGGGAAAGTCACCGGCACGCGGATCACAGAACAGAAGATGCCCGCCTCTCCCAGCCAGTGCCAGAAAGGCGTACCGCGGCGCATGCCCTTGATTCTGGGTCCACCGAGAGGCACGGTATACTTGCCAATCTTCAGGCTGCGCTTAGGTCCTTTGATCTCTGCCGACGAGAGGTAAGGAAGATAGTTGCTGAGGTCGCGCGCAAGGAAATCGTAGATGTTGTGTTTGCCCGGATTCACGCCGGTCAGGAACGTCGACCACGCGACCGGAGAAATGGCGGGGAATGTAGTTCGCAATTTACGGAAGGTGCCCTGTTCGCGCAGCTTCGCGAGATTCGGCAGTCTGCCTTCGGCGATGAAACGCTCGGTGAGTTCCGGGTCCATCCCGTCGAAGCCGAGAATCACGGCGCGCTTGATCTGTGCCTTGCCATAGGCCTTGCGCCGCCGCAACACGCGAAACAACTGCCGGAAAGGCCAGACAAAAAAGGCATACACCGAATACAGAAACGCCACGAAAAGAGTCCAGAAGGATGACAGGACGGCAAAACCCGCGCCCGGCCCGGCGTACGCGTGAGCACGCTGCGGAATGAACACAATGAGACCGACGAGTGCCAGCCATAAGACAAGCCGCGTGCGTTCGACCGAGGTTGTGCAGCGCCACTTCATATCTCAATCCCGAGAATACTCTTGAAGAGGAAACCTGCGACCAGCGACAAAACAAAGAATAGCCAGATCCAGTTCCATTCGAACCCGGCGAAAGCGATGTTCCTGGCAGGATACTGAACCGCAATGGCCTCGATGAGAGTGTTCTCGGGCAGTGCTGGTTCCGCGGAGTGGAAGAAACGCTCCCGGAATCTTCCTCGCAAACGGAGCGGCGACAGCCGCGGCAGGCCGGAGCCAACTACTACGCGTTTCGAGAAGGTCTGCGCCGAGGCTTGCACGTTGACCACGTAGTCTCCATCTCTTGCAGATATGACTCTCCAGACGATTTCGTTCTCCGCAGATATGTGGACTGCGGGAGCCGTGGTCACAAGTCCATCCGGCAACTGGAGCGACGCTTCAGTCAACGCCGCCGCATCGGCCACTCGGGCGCTCACGAGAAATGAATGCCCCGCCTCGATCGGAGTCATGCCCAGGTATCGGTCGAGTTGCACGATCAGAAATGTCAGAGGCACAATTACGAACAGCAAAGGCATGAACGCCAGCCGAAGATAGCGGCCAGTTGCCAGCAAGATGCGCCCATAAGAGCGCAGCACGACGGGAATCTGGTCTTGAAAGAGCCGCAAGGCCAGCAAGTGCGCCTTTAGATGATCCTTGGCAACGTGGATTGCCCGCTGGTCGGAGGTGTAGCGAAACACCACCACCATCAGCAGACCGACTACGATTGAAATCCCGACAACAATGAAGGCAGGAACATTGACTCCAAGAGAGTCCATAGGCGCAGAAATCGGTGAGGCCGCTACTCGATGTACCCCAGCCCCTGCAGCCGCTTCTTTATGATTTCTTTCGACGTCGAACCGCCTTCGCTGGGAGGCAGCACCTTGTTGACTTCCTTCTCGAGCGCATGCACGACAAACTCGTCCACCGACGAGTAGCCGCAAGCCTCCGCGCATTGCTTCACCTTATCCAGCAATTCGCCTTCGATCTTCACTTTGTGAGAGCCGAACAATCGATCTCCTAACCCGATCACTACTGCAAAATCAGCGGGCAGCACGGCTGGGCTGAAACACTGACTGCCCAATCATACCCTTTGCCTTGGCGATTCCAAACTCTGCCAGGATGGTGGGAGCGATGTCCGTCAGCGCGGGAGCGTCCGCAACAATTTTCCGGTTGCTCAGCAGAACTCCGGGCACCAGCGTGTAATCCATGCAATGATCTCCACTCCATGGATTGGTGTTGTCTTCTAGCTCTTCGGACGGAAACCCTCCCAAGATCGTCTTCCAGCCGGCGCGGTAACCGCGGTTGTAACCGACGAGCATGTCCGGTCCCGACTTCGCATACGGTCCCTGGTAGATTTCACTGGCGAGATCGACGCGGGTGATTACGGGAAGATTCACGTTCGCATCTTTCACCGCGAGCAACTTGCCGCGAATTTCCGCCGTCAACCTGTCCGCTGCAGCACCAGGTTCGATGATTCCATTGCTCTCGCGACCCCGCAGATTAAGGTAGAGCCCATTCAGCCCGAGACCGTAAGCGCGCGTCTGGCTCCAATCGACATTGGCGAGTGGTTCGTTGGAGTCCGCGTTCGCATCAGCTCTCAGTTTGATGTAGCCATTGTTCAGCAACCACGTATTCAGGTTGAAGGAGCGGTAGTAGGGGGCAAATCCGTGGTCGGAAAGCACCAGCAAAGTCGTATGGCTGTCGAGCTTGGGCAACACTTCGCCCAGCACTTGATCCATCTGCTGATAGAAACTTTCGATCGCCGAGCCGTTCTGGGCTGCGAGTGCGGCATCGTATTCCGGATGTTTCGGGTCCATCAACCGCCAGAACATGTGTGAGTTGAGATCGAGGCTCGAAAAGTAGAAGAAGAAAACCCCCTGCTTGAACTTAGGAAATTCACGGTCGAAGATGCGGCGGTGTTCCGCCAGCACGGTTCGCGCCTGCTCCAGGTATTCCTTGTCGTCGAGCATGCCATCCGAAAGAGCCTTCGTGTCTTCGGCGATTCCCTGGGTATGGAACTCTCCTACTTCGTCGGACAGAAGGCGGGAGTAGCTCGACGGAGTCGAAATTGGCAGCGCGGGATCAGCAGGGTCAATATTCATGGGCGAGACGTACAGCTGAAACCGCGGATGCGCTTGCTTGAGATAAAAACGGCACATCCCCTTTACGTTTCCGAAGAACGGGACTAACTGGAACTCGACGCGGATCCAGTCGCTCCACTCCCCCTCGCGCAACACAAACTCCTGCCCTTGTACGGCAATCTTGGCCGCGGACTCCAGGGGATCGACTGAAACCGAGAACGGCTCCGTGGCTGCGGGCGATCCCTTCTTGAAGGTATTGTCAGGCCCGATGAGGTTGGCGATGACGCGGGCGTTCTCAACCTGAACTGGGATGACCTGTCCACCTTCCACCGTACCGGGCGCTGCCGTTGGATCATCGGTGTAGAAGGAAAATGTGCCGTAAGTTCCGCGCAGGTCAGGAGTGCCCATGCCCGAGAGCGTTTCTCCCTTGGCCGGGACAGGCGGAAAATTCGAAGGAATCCGAAAAATCGTGTTCGAGATCCCGTGCCTGTCCAGGATCTGCCAGAAGGCCTCCCCTTTTCGCAGTTGCTCCGCGCTCCCGCCGCCGAGGGGAATCATCCAATTGCCCAGGTGGATCGCGTGCTTCGGTCCCTCGACTCGCGACGCCGAGAAGTAAAGTCCCAACGTCTTGGGGTCGCGGTGAATGAAGTCAAAGATGCCGTGACCACCGGCATTCATGCCCGTAATAAGGTTCGACCATGCCACTGGGCTCTGCGGCGGAATGCTGGTCGTAAGTTCGCGAAAGTCGCCCTGGGCGGCCAGTTTGGCGAAGTTGGGCATCTTGCCTTCGCGGATGAACTGCCGCAGGAGTTGCGGGTCCATGCCGTCGACACCCAGAATGATGAGGCGCTGATCGCCCCGCCACTCAGAGCGGCCGGACCGGCAGGAAGGCAGCATCGCCGTCACTACTAAGAGCAGGGAAGCGCACAGTACCCAGGCTGTTTTCTTCAGAGGCTCAATCCTCAGCAATCCTCCGTTTGGCTTATGACACCCTTTCGGAACGTTGTTAGACTTCTATCCATGCGGCGTTTGGGCTTGTGGCTCTTTCTGGGCATTCTAACCCTGGTTGCTGTGCCGGTCGACTCCCGGGCCGCGGGGAAAACGGCTGCGGACAAAGCGATTGCGGGCAAGCCGAACATCGTCCTCATTACGCTGGACTCGACCCGGACGGACCGCATGGGTTTTCTTGGGTCGCGAAGCGGTCTGACTCCCAGTCTGGATAATCTCGCGCGGCAGGGAGTTGTTTTCGCCCAAGCCTACGCGCAATCACCTCTTACTGTAGCTTCGCACGCGACGATTCTTACCGGCACGTACCCGCAGATACATCGGGCTGGCGAATTCGGTAGTCCCCTTGAGCAAAGGCTTCCGTATCTGCCATATCTCCTTCATTTGAGCGGATATCGCACAGCTGCGTTCGTCGGATCAATCCTGCTGGATCCCTCGAACGGCCCGTTCCAGAGATATGACCGTGGCTTCGACGTGTACGATGCCGCCTTCCATCAGCCGCAGCGTGGTGAAAGCCGCTACCAGTCGGTGGCACGCCGCGGAGACCAAGTGGTCGATCGAGCCACGAAATGGCTCGCCAGCAACCAGCAGCGGCCCTTTTTTCTTTGGGTGCATCTGCACGATCCCAGCGCTCCTGGCGCTATCTATGATCGCGCAATCGCCGCGGCTGATGCCGCCGCCGGGAAGCTGGTCAGTTTTCTCCGCGCCCAGTCCCTCTATGACGACGCTGTCATCGTGGTCGCCTCCGCCCTTGGAGAGAGCTTAGGCGCGCACGGAGAAGACACGCACGGCATCTTCCTTTACGACGAGACCATCCATGTACCGCTGGTCTTGAAATTGCCCAAGAATCAGATTGCTGGGAAGCAGATCAAGAACCGCACACGCTTGCTGGATATCGCTCCCACGGTCCTCGAAGTGGCCGGCATTCCCGTTCCCTCGCAGATGCAGGGCCAGTCACTCTTGCGCATCGCCCAGGTCAGTTCTCAAGCGGACCAACCGGCGTACGCGCGCAGTGACCTCGCTCACCAGGCTTTCCAGTGCAGCGCGCTCGAGTCGTGGCGTGCTGGAAAATACCTCTACATCCGCGCTCCCAAGCCTGAACTGTACGACTTGTCTGCCGACCCGAACGCAACCCGCAACCTGGCGCTGAGTTCAAAGGCCACGCTAGAGACCATGGCCGCTCAGTTCCAAGGATTCGATGGCCGCCTCGGGAGTGAACCCGGCAAAGAATCCGCGGGTGGGCTCACTTCCAGCGAGATGCAGAAGTTGGCGTCTCTCGGATACGTCGGTCTGCAGAAATCGGCCGCGGGGGTGAGCGCCACGACGGAGGGGATCGATCCGAAAGACCTTATCGCCGCCGCGAACGAGACTCTCGCTGCGCTTCGAGATTTCGATGACGGAAAGCCGGAGAAAGCGATCCCTGTGCTCCGGCAGGTGCTCGCCTCGCAGACAAACATCTACCTCGCGCAGTTCGGTATGGGCGCTGCTCTGTTTCAACAGCAGCACTATGCCGAGGCTATCCCGTATCTACACAAAGCGATTGAACTGCAGCCTGATTCCGCGTGGGCCCACTACGTAATGGGCCTCAGCTTGATGAAGACCGGAGACTTCAAGACTTCGGCGGTGCATCTGGAAATTGCGTCGGAACGCTTGCCCGGATTCTTGGCACTGCACTCCGCCTTGGCCGAGGTCTACGAACACTTAGGCCGCCGCGAGGACGCGACACGGGAACGTAGCAGCGGTTCTCTGGGAGAGAACAAGAAGTAATATTGAATGCTCGCAGAATCCGCGTGATTGACTCCCACACCCGGGGGCTAGCCGACGCGGATCGTAGTGAGCCATCGTGAGCCGCCCAGGTCGGGTGGAAGTTTAATCGCTGTTGAGAGGAATCCTAAGGGATGAAGACAGGCGATCTTGCTCAGCACTTCGAGAAAACATTCGGAACACAGCCCCGGATCTTCCGCGCGCCGGGCCGCGTCAACCTGATTGGCGAGCACACCGATTACAACGACGGCTACGTTATGCCCGCAGCCGTTGGCTTCTCGACGTACGTGGCGATTGCTCCACGACCGGATCGGAAGCTGACGATTCATTCCGCAGAATTCCCCGGCAATTTCGAATTTGATCTCGACAGCCTGCCCGAGAAGCGCTTCGGAACGTGGTGTGACTACGTATTGGGTGTCGCATCCGTTCTCCGGCAGAAGGGACACAAGCTCGCGGGGGCGAACTTACTCGTGCACGGAGAAGTCCCAATCGGTGCGGGCTTGAGCTCATCGGCAGCTATCGAAGTGGCCAGTGCGCTTGCACTGATGAGTCTCGGCGAGACCCAACTGCCACTGCCCGAAGTCGCCAAGCTTTGCCGGCAAGCGGAGAACAGCTTCGTCGGAGCGCGAGTCGGCATCATGGATCAGTTTGTCTCCTGCATGGGAAAGGCAGGCCACGCTTTTCTTCTCGATTGCCGTTCCCTTGAATTCAAGTTCGTTCCGATTCCCGCGGGTCTCCGGTTGGTGGTTTGCAATACGATGGTCAAACATGATCTGGCGACCGGCGCCTACAACACTCGGCGCGAGGAGTGCGAAGAAGGAGTGCGATATTTCGCAACGCGGGATCCTGCAATTCGCGCATTGCGCGATGTGTCGGTGGACTTGCTAGATCGGCACGCCAGGGACATTCCCGCTACGATCTGGAAGCGATGTTCCCACGTGATCCGCGAGAACCTCCGCACACTCGATGCCGCCCGCGCCCTGACAGAAGGGGACTTGGTCCGGGTGGGGAAACTAATGCACGAGTCGCACTGCAGCCTTCGCGATCTTTACGAAGTCAGTTGCCGGGAACTGGACATCATGGTTGAGGCTGCCGAAGGCTTGCCCGGTTTCTGCGGCGGACGCATGACTGGAGGCGGCTTTGGGGGATGCACGGTCAACCTCGTGAGTGAGGAGAACGCGGAAGACTTCGCGGCGCGAATCGCCGAGCGTTATCGACAGGCGACGGGCATCGACTCCCAGGTTTACCTTTGCTCCGCCGAAGACGGAGCAAAGGCACTCAGCTAGAGCTCGACGGATCTCCAACGTTCTCCGCAACGGCTGGCGCCCACGCCTGCAGTTTCACCAGCCAGTTCGCGGGCTCGGGGAGAATCGCGAACTTGGGCAGGTCGCCGCGCACCATCGCAACCTCATCACAGCAATGAAATCTGGGACAAGCGTGGCAATCCTTGTAGATCTTGTCCGGGATATCCTCGCGTTGAGCAACGGAGAATCCCTGGCCGGCGAAGAAATCGGGCTTGCGCGTAAAAAGGCAGATGCAATCGACACAATGTCGTTTCGCTTCGGCCAGCAGGGCCTTCACCAACCGCCCGCCACCGCCTTTGCCTTGAGCCCAGGGGGCGACCGTGATGGAACGGATTTCGGCGAGGTGCGTGCCATACAAATGCAGAGCCCCGCAGCCGATGATGCGATCATCATCCTCAAGAACCACGAAGTCTCTGACGTTCTCGCAGATCTCGGCCAGCGTGCGCGGCAAGAGTGTGCCGTCGCCGGAGTATGCCGAGATCAGCTCGTGAATGTGCTGTGCGTCAGGCAAGATTGCTTTACGCGTGCGCATGGACCTCCTCGCGGAGAGACGATATTTTTTTCCTCGTTGCGTTGATCGCCTGGCGCACCCGAGCGGGCGCTGTTCCTCCCGGAACATCGTGGATCGCCAGCACGGAAGCAAGCTTCAACGACTCGTAGAAATCCTGACCGAAAGCCGGACTGAGAGATCGCAGGTCGTCCAGTGGCAGATCCTGCAGTTCACAATTCCGTTCCAGGCACACCTGCACGGCTTTGCCGATCCGCTCATGCGCGAGCCGTGAAGGGACGCCGCGCTGAACCAAATATGTAGCTGCCGCCCATGCGTTCATGAACCCGAACTGAGCCTCCTGATGCATCTGCTCGTCATGAAATTTCACAGCCTTCATCCATCCCGTCACCAGCGGCAACATCTGCAGAAGCGTGTCTGAGGCCCCGAAGAGCGGTTCTTGCGTTTCCTGCAAGTCTTTGTTGTAAGCCAAGGGCAAGCCCTTTACCGCGACCATCAGGGCCGTCGCACTTCCTAAAACACGTCCACTCTTGCCCCGCACCAACTCGAGCAGGTCCGGATTCTTCTTTTGTGGCATCGCACTACTGCCAGTGGAGTAAGCTTCCGGCAAACCTAGGAATCCATATTCCTGCGAAGAAAACAGAATCATCTCCTCTGCCCAGCGGCTCAGGTGCATGGCAAGGAGAGACAGTGCATTGACGAACTCCAGCGCAAAGTCGCGATCGCTGGTCGCATCGATGCTGTTGGCGGTCGGGCCATCGAAGCCGAGACTGTCGGCCATGAAGGCACGGTCGAGCGGAAGCGTAGCTCCGGCAACTGCGCCTGATCCCAGAGGACAAACATTCAGCCGCTTGCGGCAGTCCGCGAGTCGTTCCGCGTCCCGCAAGAACATTTCGACATAGGCCAGCAGCCAATGGCCGACTAGAACCGGTTCCGCCTTTTGCAGGTGCGTGTACGCGGGCATGGCGGCATCTCCAGTCTGTTCAGCGCGATCCGCCAGAGCACCGCATAGTTCAGCAAGTTCGTGCCGCAGCTGATCGATCGCAGCCCTCACGTACAGCCGCAGATCAGTCGCAATCTGCTCATTCCGACTGCGGCCGCTGTGCAGCTTGTAGCCCAGCTCGCCGATCAGGGTGACGAGCTGTTTCTCCACAAAATGATGCACGTCTTCCGCTTCCGCGTCGTCGAGAAACGACGGAGACGCGGTCGCGCGTTCGCCGACCTGCTCCAGTCCCTGCAGAATGCTGATCAATTCGTCGGCCGACAGAACGCCCGCGTTCCTCAAGGCGCGCGCGTGGGCGCCGCTGGCTGCGAGTTCGTAGTGCAGCAGGCGGCGGTCGAATCCAGACGACCGCTGCCAGCGCTCGAAATCGGGATCCAGCGGTTGCCGGAACCTTCCCGACCACATCTTCATCGTGCGACCTCCACACGGGAGCGCGCGCGCGACCGGGACGGCAGCCCCAAAATGCGGATGAACCCTGCCGCATCCTTCTGGTCGTAGCTGTCGCCCATTGTGAACGACGAAAGGTCTGTGCGGTAAAGCGAGTGCTCCGACTCGCGGCTGACCACGGAAACATTTCCCTTGTACAGCGACAGCGTGATGCTGCCCGTCATTTCCTTTTGCGTGCTCTCGACAAAGGCATCCAGCGCCTCACGCAGCGGCGTGAACCACAACCCGAAATAAACCATCTCCGCGTACTTGAGCCCGATGTGCTGCTTGAAGTGCGCGACATCGCGCTCCAGGCATAACGCCTCCAGTTCGCGGTGAGCCGTGACTAAGAGCGTGCCGCCGGGAGTTTCATAGCATCCGCGCGACTTGATCCCGACAAAACGGTTCTCCACCAGATCGACACGGCCAACGGCATTCCGCGCGCCAATTTCGTTCAGCAATTCCACCAGCGATACGGGGTCCATCTCCATTCCATTGACCGAGACAGGCACCCCGGCGTCGAAGCCGATTCGAACCTGTTCTTCCTTGTCGGGCGCCTCCTGCGGAGACCGCGTGATTTGCCACGTAGTCGGTAAAGGCGCGTTCGCTGCATCTTCCAACTCGCCGCCTTCGTGACTGATGTGCCAGAGGTTACGGTCGCGGCTGTGAATCTTCTCGCGGCTCGCCGCCACGGGAATCCCGTGCTGCTCGGCGTAATCGAGACAATCTTCGCGCGACTTCAAAGACCACTCCCGCCACGGCGCAATGATCTTCAGCTCCGGAGCGAGCGCCTGGTAGGTCAATTCAAACCGCACCTGGTCGTTGCCCTTTCCCGTGCATCCGTGAGCGACCGCGGTCGCTCCCTCCCGCAGGGCCACCTCGACTTGATGCTTCGCAATCACCGGACGAGCCAGCGAAGTTCCGAGCAGATACTTATGCTCGTAAACAGCTCCAGCCTTCAAAGCAGGGAAAACATACCCAGTCAGGAATTCTTCGCGGAGATCCTCCACGATCACCTTGCTGGCGCCGGTCGCATAAGCTTTCTCGACCACAGCCTCAATATCGTCTCCTTGGCCAACGTCGCCCACCATGGCGATGACGTCGTAGGAGTAGTTTTCTTTCAACCACGGAATAATGATCGACGTGTCCAATCCACCGGAATAGGCAAGAACAACTTTTTCAGGCATGAGCGCTCCTTACGGGCAGGCGAACTGCGCCGCCCAGCAATAAATAAAGAATGGATTTTTGAACATGCAGACGGTTTTCCGCCTGCTCGAAGATGACAGAATTCTCGGAGTCCATCACCTCGTCGGTGACTTCCTCTCCGCGATGGGCCGGAAGACAGTGCATGAACACCGCGTGCGGCGCGGCTTCCGCCATGAGTTCCCGATTCACCTGGTATGGGCGGAATATCTGCGCGCGCTGCTCGGCCTCGTGTTCCTGACCCATGCTGGCCCACGCATCGGTATAAACGGCGTCCACTCCGGTCACTGCTGCGTGCGGATCGGTGAGCAGTTCGATGCGGGCTCCAGTCTGCTTTGCGATCTTCCTGGCGTCGGCAACAATTCGCGCATTCGGCTCGTAGCCTTTCGGCGTGGCAATCCGGATCGACGAACCCAGGCACGCGCACGTGAGCAGCAGGGAATGCGCCACGTTGTTGCCATCGCCGACATAGGTGAGCGTAATGTTCCTCAGGTCGTCGAACCGCTCCTGCAGAGTGAAGTAGTCTGCGAGCGCCTGGCAGGGATGCTCCAGATCGCTGAGCGCGTTGATCACCGGAACCGAGGCATGACGGGCCATGCCCTCGATCGTTTCCTGCGCAAACGTGCGCAGCACGATCACGTCGACCCAGCGTTCGAGATTGTGCGCAATGTCGCTCAGCTTCTCGCGAGCATCCAGCCGGCTCTGCGACTGATCGACGAACATCGCCGTACCGCCCAGGCTGGCCATTCCGCCCTCGAACGTAAGCCGCGTTCGGAGCGAGGGCTTCTCAAAGAACATCACCATCTGCTTGCCCGCCAGCGCTCGCTGAAAAACCGAAGGGCGCGACTTCATGAGTTCCGCCAGATGGAGAACCGCCTCGACCCCTTGCGGTCCGAGATCGCGAGTCGAAATCAGGTCGGGACACCAGAAGACGCCTGGAAAAGTTTCCGGCGCTGCCGGTGCTCTGCTTTGCAATGGACTGTTCAACGTAGACTCCTCTTTCTGCACTTTCAATTCTGTCGTGCTCATGCGGGCAGCCACGCTCATACGCGTATAGCTCATGCGCAGGTGACCTCCGTCCCGCACGGCAGCTTGGTCAGGTAGAACTGCGGCAAGGCCTCCGCTTCAGCGGCGGGCAATATCCTCACTCGTCCTACGCCTTGTTTCAGGGCCTGTTTGCAGGCCTCGAGCTTGGGCAACATGCCGCCACTGATGATCGATCCGGCCGCCAGATCTTCGGCCTGCTTCGTGCTCAGCCACGGAATCACAGCCCCTTCGGCATCCTTCACTCCGGCCACGTCCGTGAGAAAAATGAGTGCATTTGCGTGGCACGCGGCTGCGCAGGCGGCGGCCATCTCGTCCGCATTCACGTTGTAGTACTCTCCGTCGGCTCCCAGAGCCAGAGACGCCAGAACCGGGATTCCTCCCTGCTGCCACAGAGCTTCGATCCAGCACGGTTCCGCAAAACAAATCTCACCGACGAACCCCAGATCGCTGCCGCGCACATGCTTCTTGCGAGCGCGGAAACTCATGCCATCGCCGCCACAAAACCCGACCGCGGGCATGCCCGCTGCTTGAATGGCAGCCACCAGTTTCTTGTTAACCATCCCGCCCAGCACCATGAGTGCCACGTCGCGAGTTTCGGCATCGGTGACGCGGAGACCGCCGACGAATTCGCTCTGCTTCCCCAGTCGCTTCAGCATTCGCGTCAGCGCGCTCCCGCCGCCGTGAACCACGGCCACGCGATGGCCGTCCTGCGCCAGTTCCGCGATCGCCCGGGCGCACTTGCGCAGCGTGGCGAGGTCTTCCAGCGCCGCCCCTCCGATTTTGATTACGATCGTCATTGCAAACCTTCGTCCTCCGCCCACGCATACATCAGGTTCATGTTCTGCACCGCCTGTCCGGCCGCGCCTTTGAGCAGGTTATCGATGCACGAAATCAGAACCAAGCGCCGTCCATCTTCGGCAAGACAAAATCCGAGATCGCAGTAATTCGTATTCAGCGAAAACTGCACCTGCGGCAGTTTCGGCGTTTGAAAAATCCGCACCCAGCGTTTGCCCGAATAGAAATTCCGGAAACACGATTCCACTTCCAGCGGCGTCATTTCCCGGTTGAGCTGCACATAGATGGTCGAGAGGATCCCGCGCGGAATCGGAAGCAAATGCGGCGTAAATGTTAGTTCCTGCGCCGTCAGTTCAAGTTGCTCGACGATCTCGCCAACATGCCGGTGATTGAAGACCGAATACGCGGACAAGTTGTCGGCGACCGACACAAAGTGCGTCTTTGCGGTCGGTTCCTTCCCTGCTCCCGACACGCCGGACTTGGAGTCGGAAATGATTCCGCGATCTCGATCCACAACCCCGGCCTTCAGCAGCGGCGCCAGGGCAAGGATCACCGACGTCGCATAGCAGCCGGGATTGGCCACCAGCGCGGCGTTCGCCACGCGATCGCCATTCAATTCGGGCAACCCGTACACGGCTTTCTCGGTCAGTTCCGCCGCTCTCACCGCGTCCGAGTCCTGAAAGTCGTAGATCGCGCGATGCTGTTGCTGTTTCAATCGCCACGCGCCGCTCAGATCGATGACGCGCAGGCCGTGAGACATCGCCTCCGGCACGAGCGAGCGCGATGCCTCATGCGGCGTGGCCAGGAACAGCAACTCCACTCCTTGTTGTTTCAGCGCGGCCCACGAGAGCGAGTGCAGAGGGTATCCGCCGTTGCCGGAAAGCGCCGGAAACACGTCCGCCAAGTCCAAAGCGCTGCCGTTGTCGGCAGTGCGCCGCAGCAGAACAGGCTTTTCCAGTTGGGAATGACGCAGAAGAATCCGCGTCAACTCCAGGCCGGAATAGCCGGTCGCGCCAAGGACAGCGGTTTTGAGTTTCGCGGTCATCTTCTAGGACAACATCTCCTCAATCCGGCCCGCCAGTTTCCGTGCATCATCCTTGTCCGGACAGACAATCAGGATCGTGTCGTCCCCGGCAATGGTGCCGACGACCTCGGACCAATCGGCCTCATCCAGGGCGGCAGCGACGGGCTGCGCGCTGCCCACAATGGTTTTAATGACCAATTGATTCTGGGCCGAACGAATGTCCAGCACAAACTCTTTGACCAGCCGCGAGACCGGAGGCAGGGCCACGCCGGCTCCACTCTCACCCTGGGGCAGGGAATAGCCGCGCGACGTCTTGCTCAGATTCAGGTCGCGGATATCCCGCGAAAGCGTGGCCTGTCCCACCTTGAATCCACGCTTGCGCAGGACCCGCTGCAGATCTTCCTGGCTGGCGATGGACCCGTGCTTCAGTGTTTCCAGGACAGCGCGTTGACGAAGTGTTTTATTCATTGTGAATAAATATGCACAAGACTGAATAAATATTTCTATATCTTACGGACCTGCCGGGAAATGTCAAGGGAAAATGGCCTCCGTCGTTTACTTTTGGTGGCTAGAGAGACTGTAAATTTGAGCAGTCGAAAACGGGCGGGGAACACCGCCCCTTGGTAGACTACTTCGCGGTCAAGAAGCGCGGTCCAATCGAGCGCCGGAGATGCGAATGAACCCGAAGCCCACACTGATGGCGGAGTTGATCGCGGAGTTTCTGGGTACCTTTGTGCTGATCTTGCTTGGCATCGGCGTCGTCGCCATGGTCGTGCTGTTTCCCTCCAGGAATCCGGGCGAGACGATCCACGGCGGGTTCACGAACATCACTCTGGGCTGGGGACTCGCCGTGACGATGGGCATCTACGTCGCCGGCAAGGTCTCGGGAGCACATCTGAATCCCGCAGTGACCTTGGCTTTTGCGGTCTTCCGTGGTTTCCCATGGCGCAAAGTCCTGCCGTACTCCATCGCGCAGACTGCTGGAGCGTTCGCGGCCGCCGCCTTAGTGTACTGGAACTACCTGCCCGCCTTCCGGCAAGTCGATTCGCAACTCGATCACACGGCAGGAGTGTTCACGACATTTCCGGCTTTTCCCGGGGCGCCGCAAGCGGGCTTTTTGGACCAGACGATCGGCACCGCGTTGCTTGTCCTTCTAGTCTTCGCAATCATCGATGAGTTCAACGCACCACCGGGTGCGAACCTAGCGCCCGCAATGATCGGGCTGGTCGTGGTGGCCATCGGCATGAGTTTCGGTGGCATGCATGGCTATGCCATCAATCCCGCACGCGACTTCGGGCCGCGCCTCTTTACTGTGGTAGCAGGGTTTCGTAACAACGGCCTAACCGACGGAACGCATGTGTGGTGGATTCCCGTCGTCGCGCCCTTGCTCGGAGGCTTGGCGGGCGCAGCGCTCTATGACTTTGGGATTCGGCGCTTCCTGCGCCCATCCTAGGCGACTCGCGGCGCACCGGTTATTCGGAGGGACTGCAAGAGGAGGAACTGTGCAATATGTTTTAGCGCTAGACCAGGGGACGACGAGCTCGCGAGCCCTTCTGTTCGACCAGGAGGGAACCGTTCGCGCGCTCGCGCAACGGGAATTTGAACAGATCTTTCCGCAGCCCGGCTGGGTCGAGCACAATCCCGAGCAGATCGCATCCTCCCAAATCGCGGTGGCACAAGAGGCGCTAGCTCAAGCAGGAGCGCGGCCCGGCGACTTGGCCGCCATCGGAATCGCCAATCAGCGCGAGACGACGATCGTGTGGAATCGCGAGACCGGGGAGCCCGTCTACAACGCGATCGTGTGGCAAGACCGCCGCACCGCTGATTTCTGCGAGCGACTCAGAAGTGGAGGCCACGGTCCTCTGATCCAGCAGCGCACCGGTTTGCTGATCGATTCCTATTTCTCCGCCAGCAAGATTTCGTGGATCTTAGACAACGTTCCAGGCGGGCGCGTTCTCGCCGAAGCGGACAAGCTGGCATTCGGCACAGTCGATAGCTGGCTCCTCTGGAAGCTGACCAGAGGCCGGGTTCATGCGACGGATGCGAGCAATGCGTCTCGCACCATGCTCTTCAACATTCACACGGGGGCCTGGGATCGCGAACTCCTCGATCTGTTTCGAGTCCCACTCTCAATGATGCCCGCCGTGCGTTCCTCCAGCGAGATCTACTCGGAAGTGGTTGGCGTGAACGGACTCGCAGGCGTTCCACTCGCTGGCATCGCCGGCGATCAACAGGCCGCGCTGTTTGGCCAACGCTGCATCCGCCCCGGCCTCACCAAAAACACCTACGGCACGGGATGTTTCATGCTGCAGAACACAGGCACGCGCGCCGTGCCATCCTCCAACCGCCTGGTCACGACGGTCGCCTGGAGAATTGACGACATAACCGAGTACGCACTCGAAGGCAGCGTCTTTGTTGGCGGTGCGGTGGTGCAGTGGCTGCGCGACGGCCTGGGGCTGATTCGCAAGTCAGAGGAAGTCGAAGCGCTGGCGAAGTCAGTTCCTGACAACGGCGGCGTCTATTTTGTGCCAGCGTTCGTCGGGTTGGGTGCGCCGCATTGGGATTCCTACGCGCGGGGCTCGATATTCGGGCTCACTCGCGGCACAACGGCGGGCCACTTGGCTCGGGCAGCGGTGGAGAGCATCGCCTATCAGGTCGCAGACTTGCTGGACGCCATGCGCCTGGATTCCGGCGACTCGGTACAGGAACTGCGCGTCGATGGCGGAGCCGCCGCCAATGACGGTCTCATGCAATTTCAGTCTGACATTCTCGGAGTCCCCGTCGTTCGTCCAGCCGTGACGGAAACGACCGCACTGGGAGCCGCATATTTGGCTGGCCTTGCTGTTGGTTTCTGGAAAACGGGTCTCGATGCGTCGGTCACAGCGAAGGATCGCCGTTTTGAGCCACAAATGCCGGCAACTCACGCTCGACTATTGCGGAACCGCTGGGACGAGGCTGTCTCGCGCTCGAAAAGCTGGGAGTCCGGGTCGGACGACAATCGCTGATTCAAGGTTCGTACGAGAACACCGCGCCCCTGGTAATTAGTGGTAGCGAAAACGTGATCGCATCTCCGTGTCGGATTCCCTTAACCACCTGCGCCTCCCCGAGGAACGGAAGGAAGAAGCCCTTCCCGTCGGACTTCGATGTCACGCTGACCTCTACGCCGCTTTGGGGTGTCTGGATGGGATTCGCGCCTCCGCGCAGGCCAGCGAAGTTCGCGAAGAAGCAGTTGAGGTGTCCATCTGAAGTTCGAGCGATCGAAGTCGCCATTTGTGCCCCAGCTTTGATCCGCACCGCGCCGGCACTCTGTAGGCTGTCGAAAAAGTCCTGCTGCGAGTCCGGAGACGCGTGTTCGAAATCCTTCTCCAGCGCCGCGTTATAGGCCTTTCCCGGACAGGCGGGAAAGCGCACGACACTGCGCGATCCATCAATCCCCGTCGCGTCACTCCCCGTGATCACCAACCGCTTTCCTTGCGCCGCGAAAGCCTGCAACCAGCTCTTCTCGATGTCTCCTAGCACGCGCACATCCGGCAGCACGAGCGTTTGCCCGTGAAAGTCGGCGAGAGTCCGCGGGGTGACAATCTGAAACTCCCGATGTCTCTGCATCAGTGAAATCAAGATCCCGCGATAGGAAGCAAGGAATTCGTCCGCATAGAAATCCCGCGTGTCGGGCGAAAAATAAACGCCGATCGGATCAACGGGAGTCCGCGGCAGATAAAAGGTCTTCTCATGCGCCCGGATCCACGAAAAGATCTTCTTCCGCGTCGGCAGGTCGTTCGATCCGGCCATCGAATGTCCCGGCGCGTCCCAGAAATTCGCGCCAGCCATCACCTGCGACATCGCCAGATTCATCATGGCTTCGCGCGCATCCACTTTCTTGTCGCCATCCCACGAGTAATTCAGAATCCAGGTTGCCTTCCCCTGCGCGAAGGCGCGAAACGAATGCATTCCCACTTGGTAGCGAAACCAGTCCAGCGGAGTGCGCGAGGAGGCCATATGGTCGCCGCTGCCGAATTCGTATTCGTGGGCAATCGCATCCACCACGGGATACAGGCTGTAGACGTCAGCGCCAACGCGCACGGCTTCTTCCTCGATCCCAGGATAAATTTCAGGAATCGTCTTAATCTTCGGATTGACGCTCTTCGCGGTGCGGTCGATCTCGCCCAGGAAGTCAGTAATCGTCTGAATTCGAAACTCAACCCACTTGCGAAACGCCAGGTCAGAAAAATCTCCCACCTTCACATCGCGCTTCGCCTCCAGTCCAGTCTGCTGCTTGAAGGCCGCGACCGTGTAGTCGTCAAAGCTGGCCCAAGTGTTCTCCCACCCGTCGAAATGCGTCATCCAATAAGGAATGTCGATGTAAATCCCGTCAATCCCAGTCGCGGCAATCTGCCGCACTCGCTCCATATAGGTCTTCCGCCACTCAGGAGCGTAGGGACTCACCCAAACATCCTCATCGCCCTTCCTGATCCAGAACGCCGTGCCACCGCCGAAGACCGCCGACTCGCCGGTGATCTTGCGCTGCAGCCAATCGGGATGATCCTTGGCGAGAGTGTGCGCCGTCTGATCGCCGTGCGCTGTAATGCACTCAGTCCCGGCAATGTAGACGAAAGCGTAGTTGCCGGCGTGGTGCGCCGCTTCCGCCACTTCGTGGATTGCCTTCAGTTTCTCCTCCGGATGAAGGAAGCTCTCATACCGCCCGGGAATGTCGTTGTCCACTTCAATCCCGAACACGCCGCTGGCCTGTGCGCTCCGCACAATCGACAGAGCATCCCCGCCCTTCAGTCCATAAGCGCCAATGCGGACGTAGTTGGTCCAATCCTGATTCGCTGGAATGTCCTGCGCGAGAAGATGGCAGGCCCCGAGGCCAAGCGCCAGAACCACCAGGACCGAGACACGCGTTTTCATTCGAACTCCGTACAGGTTTAGCCAGGCTTAGAACTCAAAGCGGACGCCCATCTGTATTCGCCGTGGAAGGTTTGCCTGAGCCGTCACCTTCCCAAAGAAGCTGTCTCCCTGAAACGATGAAGGAGTGGCGAAGCGTGGAGTATTGGTGAAGTTCAAGAACTCAGCTCGCACCTCCGCTTTCATTCCTTCGCGGATGGGAAAGCCCTTGAAGATCCCCAGATCGAGGTTGTGATTGGCGGGTCCACGCGCATTGTCGGAAAAGCGCGGTGCGTTACCTGCGATCTGGTCGCCTGGATCCGTCAGGCAGGAGGCATTGAAATAGCTGGCGTTCGGATCGGTCGACATCGCCACGTCATGCAGGCTCATACCGGTTCTGGGGTTGCAGATGATATTGGGTCTCTGCGTTCCATCAGTCAACCGTGGCGACGACATCCCGAACGGCACAGGCTGCCCCGTCTGCAGCGTCAGGAGTGCATTGAGGGACCAACCCCCAACGATCGCATCCAGCGCGCGATTCATGTTGTTGCCCGCCCAGCGGCCGCGGCCCACGGGCAAGTCATACACCGCGGCCATCTCAAACCGGTGCCGAGTGTCGTTCGCGCCCACAGAGTGTTCCGCGCCAAGATTATTCATATCCTGCGGGAACCCCAGCCCAGATCCGCCAAAGAAAATAAAGCTGTTAGCTCCATACGAGGAGTTGTCCGTCGCCTTCGCCCACGTGTAGCTGCCTTCGAAGCTCAGGCCATGGCTCTGCCGCTTCTGAAAGCGGACCAGCAACGCGTTATACCACGAACTCGCGGTCAACAACGGCAGGCCCTCGAAGTTGTTGTCAAATTGCGGGTAGGGCCGCAGAAGATTCAGCAATGGCAGAGTGGATTCACTGTAGCGCGAGTCTGGTTCGTTGAAGATGGCGCTGGGTCCACTGAACAGGGAAAGGAACGGATTCGCCACCGCAGTGTTCTGGCAGGTCGTATCGCAGGCTTGCCGCGCAGCGGTCGAAATCACGTTGCGGTTGCGCGTTGCACCTCCCCAGGGCAGGTGCGTGCTCCGGTTCGCCGAATAGTCGGCAGAAATGACTATTCCGGACGGAAACAGTTGTTGCAGCCCCAGGTTCCACTGGTAGATCTCCCCATTGCGAGCCGCGGTTGTACCCAGGTCGTTCTGGTTCACATATCCCCACTCGGCCAAGGGTCCGTACTGTTTACCTTGCGGCTGCGGCAGTTGGCCGGATGCGAGATTGGGGAACAGATTCGTCAAAGTCGCATATTGCGTGATGCCGCCGTCATTCGAGAAATGAATCGGCGCATCTCTGCGGAAGGCGGTCCCTGCGTACTGAAAGTTTGTCGCCGAGGAGATTCCGTAAAACACGCCCGCGCCTCCCCGCAGCACCGTGTTGTTCCTCAGTTGGTAGGCAAACCCCAGTCGCGGGCCGACATTGTTGCGATCCACCGGAACGTGACGATTGCTCGAAGTGGCGAAATGTGTGATGCCCTTCAGATCCGTGGGCCCCAGACCAAGGCCGGAAAGATTCACCGGATTCCCGTTGTCATCCAGAATCGGGTTTCCGCTACCGTCCGTTGTGGGCGCAGTCAGATCTACTGTGACCCCGCTGCTGCCGCTGAAATCGCTGAACTCGATCCGGTTGTACCGTTCGGTATACGGCGTGCTCCACTCGTACCGCAGTCCGAAGTTGAGCGTCAGCCGGGCAGTCACCTTCCAATCGTCCTGCACGTAGAACGCTGTCTCCTTCGACTTGTTCTCCACTGCGGACTTGATGTTGAGCTGGCCGTCTCCCGGGAAACCGACCAGCATGGAAGCTAGTCCGGTCCCTTCCTCTGCCGGGTTGCCTCCTGCTGGGTTCGAGGCCGTGATCAGCTTGGTGAAGTCGAAGAGCCCGGTCGCGTAGTCCGGCTGGTAGAAGTTATTGAAGAATTCGCGCTGTTCGCCGCCGAACTTCAACACATGCCTTCCCACCACCCAGTTCAGCGCCGACGAATACACGTACTGGGTGTGCCCGTTCACGGTGTTGGAGCAGCACTGGTTGTTCAACGTGGTGTAGTTCTCCACGTTGATCACCGGCATGCGCGTGATCCCATTGGCTTGGGTCAAGAGACCGGGAAGTCCGAACTGCGTTGGATCGACGCGCTTCGACGTGCCTACCTGGTAGTAGCGGTCCACACCAAACCGATTTGTCAGCAGCAGACGAGAGCTCATGGTCCATGTGTGTTCCACAACGATATTGCGTGTGGTTTGCGTCCCCGCCAGATCGCCGTAGAAGAAGTCGGGATTCACAAAGCTTGAGTTGTTCTGGCTGTACCGGCCCATCAGGTGCGTCTTGTCATTCAATTGATGGTCGACCTTGATGTCGAACTGCGTGCTGGGAGAAGAGTTGACCACGCCCTTGTTGAAGTTGAAACCCGTGTTCGGATCTACCGTCGCGCTCGTGGGTTCGGGATAGGCATTGACCAGCGCCTGACCCACCGCGGTAATGGGACTGCCCGGCGTCCCGAATGCCGGAATAATGTTGTTCGCGTATTGCGTGCGGATCTGGTTGGGCGCATTGACGCTGAATGGATCGTAAATCCGTACGGGCACCAGATTCCCATTGTCATCTTGGGTCAGCGTTTGCGAAAAATCCCCTTTGCGCTCCAGATCGGTCGGCACGCGCGCTGCAATCAGGCCCTTGTCATTCTGCCGGACGCGCTCCAGGTCAAACAGGAAGAAAGTCTTCCCTTTGACGATCGGCCCGCTCACCGCAAACCCATATTGGTCCCGCGTGGAATCGGTCCGCGGAATACCGTTGCGGTTCGAGAAGAAGTCGTTCGCATTGAGCGCCGTGCGCCGCCCGTACCACCAGCCGCTGCCATGGAAGTTGTTCGTGCCCGACTTCATCAGCACGTTTACCACGGTGCCGCCATTGCTCCCGTACTCGGCGGAGAAACTGTTGTTCTGCACCTTGAATTCCTGGATCACTTCGGCCGAGGGAATGTAGCTCAGATTCGTCGTAGCCCCTTCCCCCTGCTCCGGCCCCGTCGCCATGTTGCCGTCCAGGCGAATCTCAGCGGAAGCGTAGCGCTGTCCGTTGGACGAGAAATCCGTCCCAAACGGGTAGCCGATCCCGTTGTTCAGTTCCGTTACTCCGGCAGAGAGATACACCAACTGCATCACGTTGCGGTCGGCCAGCGGCATCCTGCTTACGAACTCGTTCGTGACCTCCGTACCCAACGAGGCCCCCGTTGTGTCCAGCAGGGGCGCGGTCTGCGTGACGGTCACCGTTTCGTGAAAAGACAGAGGCTTGAGGACGAAATCAATCGTTGCTTGCTGCGCGACGGCCAACACAATGCTCTTCTGCACCGCATCCTGAAAGCCGGCAGCCTCCACTTTCACCGTGTAAGTTGAGGGGCGCAATCCGTTGAAGACGTACTGGCCGTTGCCGTCGGTCGGAGCTGAACTGGAAATGCCAGTACTATCGTTAGTCATGGTCAGCTTGGCACCTCGCAGGACCGCGCCCGTCTGGTCGGCGACCGTGCCTCGCACTTGCGCCGTGTAGCTGGATTGTCCCAGAGAGACCGTCGAGCTTAGGAGTGCAATAAGAAGTAAGATGAGACCGGCGACGGAACCGAAACTGCGACGGCAGACACGCATAGCAGCCTCCTCGCACGAGCTTTCATATTATTACGAGTCAAAACTATTACTTTCGTTTACGCCCGAAGTCAAGTCAAATCGTAGGTAAAGTAAAATATGAGGGCGGCGCGAAATGGCCTGCCTTTCCGCACGATTCTGATCCAGGATTCGGGCGGCAAGGCGGGTTTACGACTGCTTTCTTCTTGTTTCATAAGCTTTCGTCTCGTAGTCTGTGGGTGCCGCTGCTTTACCGTCGGCTTCAACGTTCCAGAGGAAATGCACCAATGCCACGTGTTGTCCGCCGCTGTGCTCAGTTGCTGATGCTTCTCGCTCTCTCTCACCTGCCCGTTCAGGCATCGCCACTTCCAGCCGTACAGGCGGCCCGTGAGGGAGACAGTCTCACGCTCTCGAATGATGCGATCTCGGCCACATGGTCGGTCAGTGGCGGGTCACTGCATTGGCAAAGCCTGGTCAACAAATTCACCGGAGTGACGTTGCCTCTCGACGGCAGCACGTTCGAACTTGTGCCCAAAGAAGGTCCGGTTCTACGTTCCTCAGACTTCAAGATTGTCGCGGCGCCTGTCCTCGAAGAGATTTCGAGTGCGCCAACCTCGTCCAAGGCCGCGGATCGCTTGCCAGGCCGTCAGATTCGCATCGAGCTAGCGGACTCTTCCGCGAAGATCCGAATCTCATGGAAGGCAATACTTCACGAAGGCGCCAACTACATCCGTGAGGAGGTAACCGTCCACGTCGCGCAGCAGCCGTTTGCCCTGGCGCAGATCGTCCTCGTCGACGCGACGGTGCCCGGGGCTGCGGTCTCGGGCCACGTGAGAGGATCGCCCGTCGTTGCCGGAACCTGGTTCTTCGCCTTCGAGCATCCCTTGTCTGACTGCCGCGTCCGCGCCGACCGCGCCTCCTGCTGGCTCGCGCGCGAGCTGCCGCTGCAGGCTGGACAAAGCGTGACCTATTCCTCTGTGTTTGGCGTGACGCATCCCACGCAGCTGCGCCGCGACTTCCTGAAATATGTGGAGCTCGAACGCGCTCATCCCTATCGAACTTTCCTGCACTACAACTCGTGGTATGACCTCGGATACTTCGACCGCTACAACGAGCAGGGCGCCGTTACGGAGGTCCAGAGTTTCGGCGAGCAGCTGACGAAGCGACGCGGAGTCAAACTCGACAGCTTTCTCTTCGACGACGGCTGGGACGATCCCACGACCCTCTGGAAGTTCAACCCCGGCTTTCCGAATGGCTTGACTAAGGTGGCACAGGCCGCAGCCAGTTACGGCGCGGCGCCTGGCATCTGGCTTTCCCCGTGGGGTGGCTACGATAAGCCAAAGGAGCAGCGCCTGGCCTCGGCCCGCGCGCAGGGCTTCGAAATCAACGAGGGCGGATTCGCGCTGTCCGGACCAAAATATTATCGCTACTTTCGCGACACTTGCCTCGACCTCATCGAGAAATACGGCGTGAATCAGTTCAAGTTCGACGGCACGGGCAACGCGAACCAGGTCATTGCGGGCAGCGAGTTCGACAGCGACTTTGACGCAGCCATTCACCTCATCGGCGAACTGCGCGCGAAAAAGCCGGACCTTTACGTCAACCTCACCACAGGCACGTATCCCTCGCCATTCTGGCTGCTCTATGCGGATTCGATCTGGCGCGGTGGCGACGACCACAGCTTTGCCGGCGTCGGCTCCAATCGACAGCGCTGGATCACCTTTCGCGACTCGCAGATCTACCGCTGGGTCGTCGAAGATGGCCCTCTCTTCCCGATGAATTCGCTGATGCTGCACGGCCTCATCTTCGCGCGTTACGCGGAGCGCCTGGGCAGCGATCCCGGACACGATTTCCGTGACGAAGTTCATTCGTACTTCGGCACCGGCACGCAACTCCAGGAGATGTACATCACGCCTTCGTTGCTCTCTTCTCAGGATTGGGATGTTCTCGCCGAAACCGCAAAGTGGTCGCGCGAAAATGCGAAGACACTCGAAGACTCCCATTGGATTGGCGGCGACCCTGCGCGGTTGGAAGTTTATGGCTGGGCGTCGTGGTCGCCTGAGAAGGCGATCGTAACGCTGCGCAATGCGAGCGACCAGCCGCAGGATTTTACGGCGAGCCTTTCGGCATTGCTGGAACTGCCCGCAGATTCTCCCGCTGCGTATGCCGCGCGCAGTCCGTGGAAGGACGACAACACCAAGCCAACGTTGCGCATTCCCGCCAAGGAGCAACACACCTTTCACCTGCAGCCCTTTCAAGTGCTGACGCTGGAACTGCTACCATCTTCGTAGAAGCGTGTCTGTCCGATGTGTATGTGGGGACGGCCGCCCTCGGCCGTCCGCCGCGCGCAGCGCGGCGATTCGTTCCCGCGGCACGCGACTTGTCGTGAATGAATCTTCATGAGAGCCGCAGTCCTCACCTCGCCGCAGCCTGTTACGCAACGCCCGCTACGAATTACAGACGTAGCAGATCTCCAGCCCAAGCCCGGCCACGTTCTTCTGCGAGTGCGCGCCTGCGGCATCTGTCGCACTGACTTGCATATCGTGGAAGGAGAACTGCCACCCAAACAGCCGGGAATAATCCCAGGCCACCAGATTGTCGGTGAAGTTGTCCGCGGCGCCACCAAGGAATTACCTCTGGACTCGCGTGTCGGCGTCTCTTGGCTCGGCGGAACTGACGGCACGTGTCCTTATTGCGAAAAAGGCCTCGAGAATCTCTGCGACTCGCCCACGTTCACCGGCTATAACGTCCCGGGCGGATACGCGGAACACGCTCTCGCTCGCGCCGACTTTGTCGTCCCGCTTCCCGCGGCCCTCGATGATCTGCACGCCGCACCGCTCCTCTGTGCTGGCATCATTGGCTTTCGCAGCCTGCGGGTCGCTGGCGTTGAACCTGGCGAGCGCGTGGGCTTGTTTGGCTTTGGCGCGTCCGCGCATTTGGCGATTGCAGTTCTGCGCGCCTGGAAGTGCGACGTCTATGTTTCCACGCGAGGAAAATCTCACCGTGAGTTAGCGGCCTCGCTCGGCGCGACGTGGGTAGGAACTGAAACCGAGAAGCCTCCAGTGGAACTCGACCGCGCCATCACCTTCGCTCCCAGCGGAGACGTCGTGATCGCCGCGCTGGGAAGCTTGCGCAAAGGCGGAGTGGTTGCGATCAACGCCATCCATCTCGATCGCATCCCTCAGTTCGACTACGACCGCCTTCTGTGGGGCGAACGGCAACTGCGCAGCGTAACCAATATGACCCGCACCGACGCCCGCGACTTCCTCGCGCTAGCGGCTGAGATCGGTTTGAAGCCGAAGGTGACGGTCTTTCCGCTCGATCAGGCGAACGAGGCGTTGCTTGCGGTGAAGAATGATGCGGTGAATGGTGCGGCCGTGATGGTGCCGTAGGCCTGAAAACTCGTGCCGCGACAGCCACTCAGGGCAGGATCTCGCGCTACCCAGTCGCGGAATAAAGATTTCCACAGTGTTCCTGTAGGAACACTTTTCTTACATATATGTACGTACAGAAATATATTAAGTCAAACTTTACCAATAGGTTAGAGATGATTCCAGGATAAAGGGAGTCTGGTCATCGTCTCCATCAGCAAGATGCGAGGGCGAGACACCCTCGCGACAGCCCGCAAGTTGCTGGCGCTACTTTGCCCACGCGAAGGCGGCGATGAAGAGAACGCAGAACGCCGCCGCCTGACTCAGTTCATTCCAGCCGAGACGGCGGACCAATAGTGGTGCAGGCTTCTGGAAGAAGTAGAACCATCCCCGGAACAGGAGCGGTACAAAGGCAACCAGCGCAACCCAAGGCATCCAGCCGCGTATGCAAAACGCGGCCAGCACGCCCGCCATCACGAACTGCCCCAGAGCGAAGGTCCATCCGCGAGCAAACTTTGCCCGCAGGCCTTCGACACGAGCCGTATGAATTCTGAGCTGCACGTAGTGAATCTGGTTGCCGGCGAAGATCAGGTTCGCCAGCCAGAGCATCCACGCCATCGCACCGAACTTTCCCGTGATTACGTAGTACGCGGCGGGCGCGGCAGATGTCAGCCCGATCGTCCCGACGATTTCCGATAGCATTCGCGCACGGCGGCCGAATTTCTTGAGCAGAGCTTGCCCCACAAACGCCGCCGCAGCGGCGGCGCCAATCAGCCATAAGCCCGGATTCCTCCCCGCCCACAGCAACGCGCCTAGAGTCAGCGCAGCTACGGTGCCCAGTGCCGCGATCACGATCGCCACTGCCCGCCGCTCATCCTTCGTCTGAGCGCGCATGGCAGATGCGCCCAGCAAACTTTCGACGGGAGTCCTCAGCCAAAACAGAGCAAGAGCCGCCGTCAGTAGCAGGAGAATCGGAAGAACGTGGTTGCTTTCGCGGAAGGCAACGCCTGCGGCAGTCACCATCGGAACCAGTAGCAGGCCCCATGCACCATGCTCTCGCGGGAGAATCAGCGCGTGACGGCGTTCGCGGCGTGCTTTTTGGGTCGCGATTTCTTCTGACGTTTGCGGTCCCTCGATGCTGCGTTCATCCGAGCTTGTCTCGCAAGTGTTCGCGTGAAGCAAGATTATTGGTCCTCAAGGACGAGAGTCGCCATTGTATAGAGGAGCAGCGGCCGCAGGGGCTGAAGCCCCGCTGAGTCCCCACGTCGTAACGCGGCCCTGAAAGCGCCGCTCTTCCACTGTGATGCTCACATCGGTGTGCCTGGCTAGGACACTACCCAAATTTCTGCGTGTTCCACAGCGTTGTCAGCGCCATCCGGCCATGTGCAAGTGTTGCATGCCTTTCACGGCGCGCATGTATTGCGCGCGCTCGAAGGCTCCGGGATCGGGGCACTTGACTTGGCTCATGCTGCCCTGCATCTGCGCCACCGATTCGTACTCATGCTCTTCCATCCACTCGCGCACTTCGCGCTCGACATGGCGCAGGTGATTGACGCCGTGGCGCAGCAGGGACGAGCACATCATCGTGACATTGGCTCCAACCATGAGCAGCTTGATCACATCCTCGGCGCCATGCACTCCCCCGGTGGCGGCCAGGCCAGCTTTGACCTTGCCGAACAGAATTCCGATCCAGGTAAGCGGCAGCCGCAGCGACTGCGGCGTGCTCAGCAGCACGTTCGGACGCAGTTCCAGATCCTCCAGATCGATATCCGGCTGGTAAAAGCGATTGAACAGTACGAGTGCGCCAGCTCCCGCCTCATCCAGACGACGGGCCATGTTCGACATGTTGCTGAAGAACGGGCTCAACTTCACGGCAACCGGAATGGTGACTGTCGCTTTGACCGCGCGAAGAATGTCCAGATACGTCTTCTCAATGTCTTCTGCTACCAACTTCGGATCGGTGGGGATGTAGTAAATGTTGCATTCGATCGCGTCCGCGCCCGCGCGCTCGATTTGCGCCGCGAACTTCGTCCATCCGCCCAGGGTCGAGCCGTTGAGGCTCGCGATGATCGGGATGCTGGCCGCCGCCTTCGCCTTGCGGATGTGATTCAGGTATCCCTCAGGGCCGGTGTGAAACTCACTCGCTTGCGGAAAATACGTGAGAGACTCGGCAAAGCTCTCCGTGCCCGCGGCCAGGTGATACTCGAGGTCCATTTCCTCCTGGCGCAACTGCTCTTCGAACAATGAATAAAGGACCACCGCCGAAGCGCCCGCGTCTTGCAGCCGGCAAATTCCATCCACATCGCGCGACAAGGGTGACGCCGAGACCACCAGCGGTGAGTGCAGTTTCAGGCCAAGATACGTCGTGCTGAGATCAACCATGACTTCCTCCTCGCGCGACTACCGCGCGGCTCCCGTCGGTGCCGGCTTCTCCGCGGCTGGCGCGGCTTTTTCCGCAGCGTCCTTGGCGGTAGCGGCCGGCTCGGCTTTACGGCTGGCCATGTACTCGTACATGCGGTAGCGATTTTCCACGTCCTGCTGCGCCAGTTTCCACAAACGCTCGGCGTCTTCCGGCTTGCTCTTGGTGAGCATCTTGAAGCGCGTTTGCTGCAGGAGGTACTCCTGCACTTTGCGCGTTGGAGCGCGCGAATCGAGCGCTAGCGGATTTTCGCCTGCCGCGGCCCGCTCGGGATTGTAGCGGTAGAGCAGCCACTGGCCCGACTCGACGGCAACCTTCTGATCCGTCATCGCCGTGGTCATGTCGATGCCGTGCGCGATGCAGTGCGAGTAGGCAATGATGATGCTCGGCCCGTCGTAGGCTTCGGCTTCGAGAAACGCCTTCAGCGTGTGCTCATCTTTCGCACCCATTGCTACGCTAGCGACGTAGACGTTGCCGTAGGTCATGGCCATCAGTCCGAGATCTTTCTTCGGGCCGGGTTTCCCGCCCGCGGCAAACTTTGCAACCGCCCCGCGCGGTGTGGACTTCGACGCCTGCCCGCCCGTGTTCGAGTAAACCTCGGTGTCGAGCACCAGCAGATTCACGTTGCGTCCGCTGGCCAACACATGATCGAGACCGCCGTAGCCGATGTCATACGCCCAGCCATCGCCGCCCACGATCCACACGCTCTTCTTTACCAGCATGTCGGCGACGGAAAGAAGTTGTCTCGCATCGGCCGAGTTGACCTTCTGGAGTTTCTCTTTCAGTATGTCGACGCGCTGGCGTTGCTCGAAGATATCGGCTTCGTCTTTCTGCTTCGCGTTGAGGATGGCAGTGACGAGTTCTTCTCCGACGCTTCCTGCTATACGACGCAGCAACTCGTGGGCAAATTGTGTCTGCTTGTCGATCGACACGCGGAAGCCCAGTCCGAATTCAGCGTTGTCCTCGAACAAGGAATTCGACCACGCGGGTCCGCGACCAGCGGCGTTCTTGGCCCATGGTGTAGTCGGCAGGTTGCCGCCGTAGATCGACGAGCATCCGGTTGCATTGGCCACCACGGCCCGGTCACCGAAGAGTTGGGAAACCAGCTTCAGATAAGGAGTTTCACCGCATCCGGAGCACGCTCCTGAGAACTCGAATAACGGTTCCTGCACTTGCTGCTGGCGGATCGTGCCAACCTTGATTTTTCTGCGGTCGAGTTCCGGAAGCTTCAGGAAGAACTCCCAGTTCTCGCTCTCCGGCGCGCGCAGCGGAGGTTGCGGCACCATGTTGATGGCTTTCAGCCGCGCTTCGCTCTTGTTCTTGACCGGGCAGACATCGACGCAGACGCCGCATCCAGTGCAGTCTTCGGGAGCAACCTGGATCGTGTACTTCATGCCAGCCCACTCTTTATCGCGCGCATCGCACGCCTTAAACGTTGCCGGCGCGCTATGCAATTCCTTGCTGTCGTACACCTTGATCCGGATCACGGCATGCGGGCAAACCATCGCGCATTTGCCGCACTGGATGCAGAGCTTCGAATCCCACGCGGGAATCTCCAGAGCCAGGTTGCGCTTCTCCCATTTCGCCGTGCCCGTGGGGAAAGTGCCGTCGCAGGAGAAAGCGCTCACCGGAAGTTCATCGCCGCGGCCAGCGTAAATTGTGCCCAGCACTTCGCGCTCAAATTTTGGAGCTGAAGGGAAGGAGGCTGGGATTTCAGTCTTGCTGGTCACACTCTGCGGAATCTTTACCTCAAACAAGTGAGCCAAGGTTGCGTCGACTGCCTGCATGTTTTTCCGCACCACGTCTTCGCCCTTGCGGCCGTAGGTGTAGCGAATCGACTCGCGGATCGCTTCAATCGCTTCGTCTCCAGGCAGGACCTTCGAGATCGCAAAGAAACACACCTGCATGATGGTGTTCATGCGCGAACCCATGCCGGCGTCCTGCGCAACCTGGTAGGCGTCGATCGCGTAAAGCTTCGCCTTCTTGGCGATGAGTTGCGACTGCACTTCGCGGGGCAGGTGGTCCCAGACCTCATCTTTCCCAAAAGGACTGTTGACCAGGAATACGCCGCCCGGCACCAGAGCGCTCAGCATGTCGTAACGCTCGAGGAAAATCCACTGATGGCAGGCGATGAAGTTTGCCTTCGAGACCAGGTAACTGGAGTGGATCGGCTGCGGTCCGAATCGCAGATGCGAGACGGTCATCGCGCCGGACTTTTTCGAATCGTAAACGAAATAGCCTTGCCCGTAATTGTCGGTATTTTCGCCGATGATCTTGATGGAGTTCTTGTTGGCGCCGACCGTGCCGTCCGCCCCCAGACCGTAGAACAAAGCCCGCACAACGCTGTCGGGTTCGGTCGAGAACGCGGCATCGTAGTCGAGGCTGGTGTGGCTGACGTCGTCCTGAATGTCAATCGTGAAGTGATCTTTCGGCTGGCCCTGCTTCAGGTTGTCGTAAACCGCCTTGACCATCGCCGGTGTGAATTCCTTGGACGACAAGCCGTAGCGCCCGCCGACCACTCCCGGCGCGCTCTTCAGTTTTCCGTAGCCCAGCTTCAGGCCTTCGTGCAGGGCGTTCACCACGTCGAGGTAAAGCGGCTCGCCAATCGCTCCGGACTCCTTGGTGCGATCCAGAACTGAAATCTGGCGCACGCTGGCGGGCAGAGCCTCCATGAAAGACTTCACGCAGAACGGCCGGTACAAGCGCACCTTCAGCAGGCCCACTTTCTCTCCGCGCGCGTTCATGTACTCGACGGCTTCGTGCGCAGCCTCGGCGCCGGAACCCATCATGACGATCACGCGCTCGGCATCGGGAGCGCCGACGTAATCGAACAGGTGATACGAGCGGCCCACGATCTCGGCAAACTTGTTCATGGTCGCCTGAACCTTGGCTGGAGCGTTGTCGTAGTAGGCGTTAGCCGTCTCGCGAATCTGGAAGAACACATCCGGGTTCTGTGCCGTGCCGCGCAGCACTGGATGATCGGGCGAGAGAGCGCGCTGGCGGTGCTCAATGATGCGGTCCATGTTGAGCAGCGCCCGCATATCGTCCTCAGTGAGCATTTCGATCTTGTTCACTTCGTGCGAGGTCCGGAATCCATCGAAGAAATGCAGGAAGGGAATGCGCGTCTCGAGTGATGCGGCATGCGCGATCAGCGCCAGGTCCATCGCCTCCTGCACGGAGTTCGAGCAGAGCATGGCCCATCCCGTGGCGCGGCAGAACATGACGTCAGAGTGGTCACCAAAAATCGAGAGCGCATGCGTGGCCAAGGTGCGCGCCGTGACGTGAAAGGCACACGGGGTCAGTTCACCCGCAATCTTGTTCATATTCGGGATCATGAGCAGCAATCCCTGCGACGCGGTAAACGTCGTGGAGAGCGATCCTGTCTGCAGGGCGCCGTGTACGGCCCCGGCCGCGCCCCCCTCACTCTGCATCTCGATCACGTGGGGCACGCTGCCCCAGGCATTGGGCACGGCCTCCGACGCCCACTGGTCCGCCCACTCGCCCATCGGCGACGAAGGTGTGATCGGGTAAATGGCGATCACTTCGCTCGCCCGGTAGGCGACATTCGCCACAGCTTCGTTGGCGTCCATGGTCTTGAATTTGCGCTTCATGACATCCCCCGTTCAGGACTTTCGACAGGGGCCACGGGAGTGGTCCGCATCGATGTCTTCAGGATGCAGGAAGGGGGGTGTGGATGTCGGGACGTAGATTCACACACAGGTGTGATTGAAATCACACCACGCCAAAAGGAAATGCGGCCAGTGCCGCTCGGAGCCTTCAACGTGCTTATAACTGTTGATGCGTCAGGGGATTACGGACCGGTGCCTCCGGTGTGGCAGTCGCTGCAGTTGACCTGCGTCAGATCTCCCAAATCGACCGGATGCTGGAAGGTCGGCAAAGCCGGGGCGGCCAGGCTGGCAGCGCCCTCGGTCTCTGACATGAGGGTGTGGCATTGGTTGCAGTCTTTGCTTACGATTTTGCCGTCCGCGCTGACATGCTGACCGTCGTGGCAGCGGAAGCAACCGCTGAAGTAGTAGTGTCCCAAGTTGTTGGGATGGGTCTGCCAGTTCAGCTTCATCTCGGGAAATGTGGTGCGACGGAAAATCTCCTGGACCTCCGTCACCGCATTCCGAATCTCAAGCTGCTTCGACTTTGCCACTTCCGGATACTTGCTCTCATAGAAGCCCTGCAACCCGCTCGCGATGCCGTGCATGGCCTGGTCGGTGGTGGCATAAGTACCGGTTAGGACGGTAACTGCTTGCTGTTTGATGAACGGGAGTGAAACGTCCAGACGGTGCCCCAGCAGAGACTGATCGACGGACAGGTCCGGCGGAACGTAGATGTGGGTCGGCCGGTTGTGGCAGTCCACACAATCCATGTGGTGCTTGTCGGCCTTCGCAATCTGATCTTCGCTGAGGGTTGAGTCCTTGGCGTAATACTCCGTCACGCGGCCCTGTAGATCCTCCACTCGAATGTAGGGAATGATCTGTCGCTTCTCGTCGGCCGCGACATAGTCGATCTTGTTGCCGATATTCATGTGCCAGTGGATGCCCTCCGGCGCGCCCGTCGCGGGATCTCCGCCGCCGGTCTTGATCAGCATGCGAACCTGGTGCAGCGTGTTCTTCTCATCGTTGGCGAAGTGGGAGAAGACCTTCAGCTGTCCGCCGTAGAATTTCTTCGGCCAGTGGCACTGCTCGCAAGTTTCCTGGGCCGGACGCAAATTGTGTACGGGCGTGGGTATGGGCCGCGGGAAGGTATTGAAAACTGCGGCAAAAACCTGACGGCTGCCCGAAAGCTTGGACTTTACAAACCACGTCGCCCCGGGCCCCACGTGGCAATCGGCGCAGGCAACCCGCGCGTGCGGAGAAAGTTGGTAAGCGGTATATTCCGGGCTCATCACAGTGTGGCACAACTGTCCACAAAACGAGACCGACTCGGTAAATTCGTAAGCTTTATAGCTGCCCGCGGTGCTCACCATGACGAACACCACCAGGAACGTTACGAACGAGAACACAGCACTGCGCTGAGCCCGGTCGTTCAGGTCTACGCGGGGATAGAACTCAGTAGGCGCCACCTTCTTCCGCCGTTCGATCAGGACGCCGGCCACCATGAGCAGCAGGCCGAGAATCAGGAATCCGGGCGAGACCATGTACGCCAGAATCCCGATGTAAGGGCTGGGCTTGACGGCAATGGCATCAATGATGACGAAAAGGAAAATGTTGGCCAGACTGACGATCGCCAGGGCCAAGCCCGCCAGGCTGACCGGATTGCGCATCAGCATGCGCGAGCGGTGCCATGGCTCCACTGGAAGCGGTGGAGTCTTCTCACTGTCCATGCTTGACCTCTGTCGCCTCAGGTTCTTCAGCGTCCGCGGGGTCAACTCCCTGCGGTTCGTCGGACGTTTCGGCAATTGCTGCGCTGTCCAGGCCGTGCTCCTCGCGGTAGTGGTGCAGCGTCATCTTTCCATCCCACCATGCCCAGTTCATGGGGTACACGTCCGGGTCGAAGAACACCTGATAGAAATGCCAGACCACAATGGCGAGCGTCGCCAGCACGGCTTCGTAGAAGTGAATGGCAGTCGCGACATCAAGCCACCACCGCGGCATGTGGTTGCCGACCAGAATCTTTGCCCACAGCATGACTCCGGTCACGGCCATCACGATCATGCCCCAGACCAGAGCCCAGTATTCAGCCTTCTCCGCGTAATTGAAGCGGGCAAACTCGGGTTTCCGAGAAGTCAGGCCGAGATAATAGCAGAGATTCTGCCACGCTCCCCGAACGTCGTCGAGTGTGGGGAACAGATCGCGGACCAGCTTGCGTCCTTCGCGGCTGAAGGCGAGGTCGAACATGTGATACAGGCTGACCCCGATCAGAAATACCGCCGCCACCCGATGGATCAGATGCCTCATTCTCTCGCCCAGAGACAGGAATGATGCGAACCATGAATCCGGGAACTTCAGGGCGAAGCCGGTCAGTACCAGCACAATGAAGCTGGTCAGCAAGGTGGCATGCTGCCAGCGGAAGCGCAGAGGCATGCGCATCACGAAGTTTTGGTCGAGCTTGCGGCGGGCCAGAACCTTCGCGCGCCACAGAATGAAGTTGTGGGCCAGCATCCCGCCGATGACCACAAAGATCAGCGTGAGGTAGAACTTGCGAATCCAGCGCACCGCCTTGCTGCCCACGTCGGCCGAGAGCGGCGCATCGACGTGCACTTTGGCGGCAGTGAATTTTTCCGTGACGCCGGGGTGGCACTGGCCGCAAGTGCGGGCGAGATTGGCGTGGTTGATGGTGGACCGCGGATCACTCGAAGGAAAGATGCTGTGAGTGCCGTGGCAACTGGCGCAGTTCGCGACCACTTGCGAGCCAGCCCGCGACGCCAGCCCGTGGTAGCTGGCCAGATACGTGGTCTCGCGGCGGCCTTCCACGCCAAATTCCTGCGAAAGCCGCATGCCTTCGTGGCAGCGCGCACAGGTCGCCCGCGCCACGTTCTGCGCGGAGACCGGGGAATTAGGATCGGAGTGCGATTTGATGGAGTGGATGCCGTGGCAGTCGGTGCACACCGGCGCCTGCCAGTTGCCCTTGGCTACGGCTTGTCCGTGGATGCTCTGCTGGAATTCCTTCGAGATCGCATCGTGGCAGCGGCCGCACGTCAGCGGCACATTGAACTTGAAGATCGGAGACTTCGCATCCTTGGCGTCGAGGATTTCGTGAGTGCCGTGGCAGTCCGTGCACACGGCAGCCTTCTCCGAGCCCGCAGCCACCGCGTGCCCGTGGACGCTCTGCTCGTAAGAAGCCACCATCTGCGCGCTCTGGCCGCCGTCTTCCATCACGTATTTCTGACTGTGGCACGCGCCGCAGGTTGCGGGGATGTTGCTGTGGTGCACGCGCGACTTGGGGTCGCTGGCCGGCAGCAGTTCGTGCGGGCTGCCGTGGCAATCGACGCATGTGGCGGCCTTGCTGTTGCCTCCCTGCGCAGCCTTGCCGTGGAAACTGCGGTCATACGCCGCTTGCTCGTCCGCGTGGCAGGTCGCACACGTGATTTTCAGGGGAGGAGTTTCGTGCCCGGAACTCTTTACGTCGGTGTGGCAATCCACGCAGGTAAACATGCTGCCGTGGATGGAGTCCTTGAAGGCTTGGGGATCGACATGCAAGCTGACTGGCTTGCCGTTGACTTCGTGGGTGAGCGTGGCATCGCTATGGCAAGCGAGGCATTCGTCAGCGGTTGGTTTCTGGGGTTGCTTGGCGGCGGCGTGAACAGTTCCGGAGGTTAAAAGCAGGGTGAGGGCGATTCCAAGCGCAAAAATATTCCGTGTTGTTCGCGTGGACATGCTCTCACCCGCCAATCTTTCAGAATCGAACGATCTTCGTGCGGCCGCATTCGGGGCCGCCTTTCTTTTCCAGCTACTGCTACTTCTTGGCCAGACCGCGAATGTAAGCGACCAGGTCCTTGATCTCTGTATCTTTCAACTTGCCGTCGTAGGCCGGCATCTTGCCCTTGCCTTTGGTGATGGTCTCCGTCAACTGCGCGTCGGTTTGCTTCTGCACATCGGCGGAGGTGAAATCATGGGCGCCCATCTTCACCCCCACAGCCGAGCCCTTACCGTCGGGGCCGTGGCACGCGACGCATTTTGCTTTGTAGGTTGCGGCCGCATCCTGCGCCACTGCCGATGAAGAGCAGACCGCGATCAGACCGCAAGCCAGCAGGATTACCAGGCCCATTCGAAAAGAGAGATGTTTCACGTTGCTTCCTCCTTAGGAAGATTTTCTCGCAAGATATCACAGAGCAAGAGCGGCCAGTGCCTGCCAGCCTAGGAAGCACGCCTCGTAGTTGGATCGAGCTTCCGTCCTCGCAAGCGTAGGATCACATGCCAGTCAAAGTGGACCTATGGCAGAAGTCACGGGGCCCTGTGATAGAAATCACAGGCATTTCTGCTTTCGATTGTGATGTTTGTCACGAGGCTCCGTGCCATGCCGCACTGCGCTCGGTCGCCCCACAACCTTAGGATCCCGACATGCCAACTCTGTCGAATCCACCCGTCAGCTCTTCCCCCGGCTCTAGCGCTGCCTCGGGATGGACTTCCTCCCAGGCTCCTGCGCAAGCTAGGACGGGATCCAGTCAGGTTCTGAATACTCCCGGGTTTCAGCCGCGCCCGCTGCAAGTGACATGGAGATGACGCAGGCTTGTGACTGGAAGGCCACGCATGCCCGCGTGACAGCACGCTCGCCCCGGGACAAGAGAGAATTCTCCACGGCCGAAGCCTTTCATCTGGTCGAAGAAGTCGCCGCCATGCACGTGCCTCTGCTCGTGCTGACCGGTGGCGATCCATTGCTCCGCCCGGACCTGTTTCCGGTGATCGAGTTTGCCTCGCGGCGTTCAGTTCGCACGTCGCTCACGCTGCTTCCTACTCCTCTGCTGGACACCCAGGTGATTACGGAGCTGAAGACTTGCGGCTTGATGCGGGTTGCGTTCTGGCTGCACGGTTCTACAGGCGCGTTAGACGACAGCTATTGGCGTGTCCCCGGAGCGCATCACCGCACGCTCGAAGTCGTTGGGTCGTGCCACGAAGTCGGACTCCCAGTGCAGATCAACACGATCATGGCGCGGCGGAACTTCCATGACGTAGATCCCATGATCGAGCTTCTCACCCGTCTCGATGTGGTTTTGTGGAATGTCATCTTCTTCGTCCCGCCGAGCCGGGACCAGGCTGCCGAACTGCTCAATGCTGAAGAGCACGAAGAAGTTTTTGCCAAGCTCTACGCGGCCTCGAAGCGAGTTCACTTCCAGATCAAGACCACCGAGGCCCAGCACTATCAGCGCTATCTTCTGCAACAGCGGGCCCGCGAATCGCGCGGGCGTATGACCGAGATCGACGTGATTACCTGCGCGCCCAAAGGCGTCAGCGATGGCAAGGGCTTCGTGTTCATCAATCACAATGGCGAGGTGTACCCCAGCCGCTTCTTGCCGCTGTCCGCCGGCAACGTCACCGCCCAGCCGCTTTCCGAGGTGTACTGCGATTCGCCATTGTTTGTGTCGCTTCGCGACAGTTCCAAGTTGAAGGGTAGGTGCGGACGATGCCAAGTCCGGAATGTCTGCGGTGGCTCGCGCGCTCGCGCCTACGCAATGACCGGTGACCTGTTTGCCCAGGAGCCCTGTTGCGCCTACGAGCCGTAGGCTGGGATTGTTCCCGGTCGAGCGTTCTTGCTGCTTCCAAGCGTGACTGAAATCACGGGCAGGTGTGATTCAACGTCAAGGGACAGCCACGATGCTATCCGCGTTTCAGGCCGATCCTGCAAACAGGCCCCGAGGCCGTAGCCGTCGGAGTCTTGACTAGGAAGTCATTCGAGCACGTCTAGTGATCTCAATCACTCATCTCTGTGATCACAATCACGCGATCCATTTTGGGAATCTTCCAGAATTGAAGCAAATCGCAGGAGGAACGGGGAGCCCCCGCGATTTCGGTGTGACCTTAATCACGAATCCCCGTGACCCAATACACGGAGTTTCCGCAACAGCTCTGGCATCCTAGCCGCTAATTGAGGTGTCCTATGGCTCAAGACGGTCGCGACATTCTGGAAGTCCTCCAGTTCGAACTGAGCTTTTTGGAAGACGGCGGATACGGACGCTCTCCGCACTCGCCCTGGCGTGCACCTGCCGTTTTTGAGGACTCTCCCATCTGCCCGAATTTCTGCGATCCCGCCCGGCCGCATCCGTGCGAGAGCTGCCTGCTGGAGCAGTTTGTTCCTGAGGGCCAGCGGAATGAGACAGTGCCCTGCCGCTTCATCCAACTCACGAAAGAGGGACAGACCGTGGATGATTTGTATCGCACCGGGAGCCAGGTCGAAATGGAAGAGGCCTTGGCCCGTTGGCTGCGCGCCCAGATTCAAAGGATCAAGCGGGAGCGCGGTCTTTCGCAAGAAGTTGGAGCGGCCTAGATGCCAACTCCCCGACAACGCAGACCGGCTGACGGCGTAACACCCGTTCACCTTTCTGGCGCAATGAAGTCCACAGGTTTCTCCCAAGGAGACGTGAGAATCATGAGTGAAGAGCACGCATATCGAGTAGCAGCATGGTGGACATCCGGCCGCACCGGCCTGGCCAAATCGGATTCCGCCCCCAATGCTATCCACTTCACCGCGCCCACTGAATTCGGCGGTTTAGAAGGCAGATGGACGCCGGAAGAACTCCTGCTCGCCGCTGTCGCGGGATGCTACACCACGACCTTGCGCGCGATCGCAGGCACAGCGCAATTCGACTTTACCGACTTGCAGGTGGAAGCCAGCGGCACGGTGCGCAAATCGGAATCGGGCTACAACTTTACTCAGATCGTGGTTCGACCCAACCTCAAGATTGCGTCGGCCGACGAACGGGATCGAGCGCTCGACTTGCTCAAGCGGGCTGAGAAACTGTGCCTGGTGTCACGCGCCATCGGAACCGCGTTGAAGTTCGAACCTCAGCTGGAAATCACCAAGCCCGCACCCATCGTGTAAGCAAGGACCTAAGCTGAGATGAGAGTCCTCATTGTCGGCAGGGGCGTGGTGGGGACAATTTACGGCTGGGCTTTCTCCCTGGCGGGCATTGACGTCACCCACGTCGTGCGAAAGGAGGGGCTTCGTACCACCGACACCTTGGACCTGTTGGACTTGCGGGTCGGGCATCCTAAGCACGCCCATGTGACCTATACCCCCAAGGCAGTTTCACAGATCAGCCCTTCAGACGGCTTCGACCTCGTAATTGTCGCTACCAAGCACTACCAGGCGGCAGACGCTATCCGCCAATACCTGCCCGATGCACCTCACGCCACCTTTCTATTATTCACCGCCAATTGGGACGGAACGGAGGAGATTGATCGTCTTCTGCCGCGATCTTCGATGCTGTGGGGTTACGCTGCTGCCAGCGGCGGCCCCGATGATCAGGGTGTCCTTGTGGCGACCGTGAACCCCACGGTGCGCCTCGGAATGTTGGAAGGTTCTGATCCGAACAAGTTCAAGGCCGTGACGGAATTATTTCAAGCGGCAGGCTTCACTTTGGACATTAAACCCAAGATCGTCGAATGGCTCTGGGTGCACCACGCGATCAATGCCGGAGGAATAGGAATCTGCCTTTGGGCGGGAGGTATTGCCGAAGCCACGCGGAGTTTTGCGACCTTAAGGCTGGGGACATTGGCCACTCGAGAGGCGTTGGATGTCCTGGTGGCCCGTGGCGTCGACTTGGAACAGTATCCCGACGCGAAAAGTGTTTTGAAAACGCCCGTTTGGCTCGCGGGCCTCGGCGTCATTTATTTCATTCGGTTCACCGAAAAAGGTCGACGCCTTCTCAGGGGAAGTCACTTCGCCAACAGCGCGGAGGAGATGAAGCGCTATTACTTCGATGTGCTCAACACCGGAGAGAGCCTGGGCGTGGCCATGCCACACTTGTCCGCGCTTCGTGAAAAGATCGAGGATTATTCGCCTCGGGCTGCTTGACGCGCTTCCAGCCTAAGGACTACCTCGCTAGAACTTCTAAGATCTTTCGGGGCTAGAATTCCAACACGGCGGAAACCGAAGATGGATCGTCCATCGCATGCAGCCGAAACCCTACCTTCTTGAAGATGGCCTGCGTGGGCAAATTGTCCCGCAAGATTTCGCCAGAAAGTTTCTGAAACTTTTCTTCGCGGGCCACGCGGGCCACGCCGGCGAGCAACTCAGTTCCCAGTCCGCGTCCCTGCCAGCGATCGGAAACCAGCACAGCGGCCTCGGCTTCTGCGCGATTGATCGCGCTGAACCGGCCTACTCCCAGCACTTCGTGTTGCCCCGTCTCAGGATTCTTGCGATCCGCCACCAGCGCAAATCCGCGGTCATAACTGCCAAAACAGATGCGCACCAGTCTCTCGTGCTCCACTCTTGTACTTAGACTCAACGAACAAAAATACCGCAAGTACACGCTGCGCTCGGAAAGCGTCGTGTGGAACTGCACCATGAGCGGCTCGTCTTCCGGGCGGATCGGCCGGATCGTCACCTCAGTGCCATCTTTCAATCGCCATTCCCAAACGTACTGCGCCGGGTATGGCCGGATGCTGGGACGCGGCAATTGCTCGGCCCGCACCGTGGAATCATGTACTACAACGCGCGCATCGAGCGCCAGTAACTGCTCCGGCGTCGCCAGCAGCGGATTGATGTCGATCTCCTTAATCCATGGCTGCTCCATCACGAGCTGGCTGAACCGCACCAGCAGACCTTCCAGCGCGGTGAGGTTGACGGGCTTGCGCCCGCGCACGCCCTGCAGCGCGGCGAAGATTCGCGTGTGCTCCATCAATCGCTGCGCCAGCGTGGTGTTCAGCGGCGGCAGCCCCAGGGCGTGATCGCGATAGACCTCCACCATCACTCCGCCCGAACCAAACAGGATCACTGGTCCAAACTGTGGGTCTACGCTGCTGCCCAGAATCAACTCGTATCCATCGCGCCGCACCATCGGCTGTACGGTGACTCCGGCAAAGTGTTCCGCGCCCGCCTTCTCCGCGACCGACGCCTGAATCGCGTGGTACGCGCCTCGCACCTGTTCTGGAGTCTGCAACCTCAAGCGAACACCATCCACATCGGTTTTGTGCGCGATGGTGTTGGACAGCAACTTCAGCACTACCGGATATCCAATCTCCGATGCGCAGGCAAGCGCTTGCTCTTCGTTTTCCGCGATGCGCGTTTCCACCACCGGAATTCCGTAGTGGCTGAGCAGTTGCTTCGCTTCAAACTCATTGAGCATCGTCCGGCCGGCACCGCGCACCTGCTGCACAAATTCAATGACTTTGCGGCGCGCGTCGGCCGCCGGTTCCGCTCCTTCCACCAGGGCCGGAGTTTCATAGAGACCGCGCAGGTTGTAGGTATAGCGCCACATGTAGGTGAAGGCGCGAGCGGCAGTGTCCGGATAAGAGAAAGTCGGAATGCCGGACGTGTTGAGAATCGCAGTGCCCTCCGCGACTCCGTCGCCGCCCATCCAACTCGCCAGCACCGGCTTGCCCGAGCTGTGCGCGTACGGCTTCATACGCTCCGCCACTTGCGTCGGATCGGCCAGTCCCTGCGGCGCAATGATGGCCAGCAATCCATCGCTTCCCGGATCTTTGGACGCGATGTCGACCGCTCTCACGAAGCGCTCCGCGTCCGCGTCCGCCAGCACATCCACCGGATTTGCGTGGCTCCAGTGCGAGGAGAGGAAGCTGTCGAGTTCGTTCAGCGACTGTGTCGACAACACGGTAAGCTTTCCGCCGGTCGCCATCAGCGAATCGGTCGCCAGCACGCCGGGACCGCCGGCGTTGGTCACGATCGTGAGCCGCGGGCCGCGCGGCCGCGGCTGTTTGCTCAAGACCTCGGCCATATAAAAAAGGTCCGCGATATTCTGCACCCGCAGCACGCCGCATCTCCGGAACGCCGCCTCCAGAACATCGTCACTTCCGGTCAATGCTCCGGTGTGCGATGCTGCTGCGCGCGACGCCGCTTCCGAGCGTCCTGCCTTGATGACGATGATGGGTTTGCTGAGCGCGATCTCGCGTGCGGCCGAAAGAAACGAGCGCGCATCTCCCACCGACTCCATGTAGAGCAGGATGCTCTTCGTATGCGGATCGTCCCCGAAGTGATAAATGAGATCGCCCCAGCCCACGTCGAGCATGGAGCCGGTCGAAACGATCGCACTGAAGCCAACGTGCTCCTTCTGACTCCAGTCGAGAATCGCTGTCTGCAATGCGCCGCTCTGGCTCAGGAATGCGACGCTGCCCTTCTGCGGCATGGCCTTCGCAAACGTCGCGTTGAGTCCAATCGTCGGATTCATGAACCCCATGCAATTGGGCCCAATCAAACGCAGACCTCCGCGGGAAGAGCCTCGGCGCAGGTGTTTCTGAATTTCTTCTTCCAGCAAGGCGCCGTCGTGGCCCTGCTCGCGGAATCCCGCCGAGATCACTACCGCCGATCTCACCCCGGCGTCGACACACTCCCCAATGATTTGGGGCACAGTCTGCGCCGGCGTTACGACTAGCGCCAGATCGACTCCGCCCGCGATGTCTCCGATGTGCTGGTGTGTCTTGATCCCGAGAACTTCGCCGCGGCTCGGAGTGACGGCGTAGAGCTTGAGGGGGAACCTGCTTTCCAGCAGATTCGCAAGTACGCTTCTGCCGACGGTCCCGGAACGATCTGTGGCCCCAATCACAGCAGCTGACCGAGGCAAAAAGAGCGACTCGAGTCCCGGCCGCCGGGGCGCTGCGGTGAAGAGCTTGTCGACAGGCGACGGCACGGAGGGGCTTGTTACTTCGTTCACAGATTCCTCCCGCTAACGCGGATGCTCCCATTTTTTCATAACTTTAGAGAGAGCGCGTGTGCGGCTTTCACGTACACAAACCCCATGTTCCCACAGTTTTCTTTGCCCGTCTGTGATCCTGATATGTCGTTGATCACGACGGTCCGTGACGGTGATCACAATCGAAAATCCGGTGCTACAATTGATCGAAAGGGAGGTGCTGCTTCATGCGCGCCCCTTATGGACTAAATATTCTTGATAACTGCCTCTCGTGTCCGGTAAGAGAAGAACATCTTTTTTGTAATCTTTCAGTACACGCCGGACAACGCCTCAACGACATCAAATCCACCGCCGTCTATCCCAAGGGAGCCATGCTCTTCATCGAAGGGCAGCAACCACGTGGCGTGTTTGTGCTCTGTGCCGGGAAGGCAAAACTCTCCACTTCTTCCCGGGAAGGCAAAACCATCATCACGAAAATCTCAGAGTCTGGAGACATTCTCGGCCTGAACGCGGTCGTTTCCAACCGACCGTACGAAGTCACTGCCGAGATGATGGAGCCTGGCCAGGCTAATTTCATTCCCCGCGATTCGTTGCTGCAGTTTCTGAAGGACCATGGGGAAGTGGCCTTGCGCGTCGCCGAACAGTTAAGCCGCAACTACTACACCGCCTACGAGGAGATCCGCACTCTGGGTCTTGCTACCTCGCCGTCGGAAAAGTTTGCCAAGCTTCTGCTGTCCTGGTCGACCAAGGCCGGGCAAAACGACGGTTCCACGCAGGTCAAGCTTACGCTGACCCACGAGGAGATTGCCGAGATCATCGGGACCACGCGCGAAACTGTCAGCCGCCTGTTTTCCGAGTTCAAAAAGAAACAGCTGCTGCAACTCAAGGGATCGACCCTTGTGATCCGCAATCGGCCGGCACTGGAAAAAATCGTCCAGTCCTGATTGGACGATGAGGCGGTGAGACGATGTCGCCGGGAGATCCGCTCTCCACGGCGCGCTCCGCTTTTTATCCTGCAACCGTCAATACCGGACACGGCGCGTTTCGTACTATCTCGTGCACAGCGGCCCATGGAACATGCGCGGCCGCTCGCGCTAAGCCCGTCCGGGTCGCGCCCATCACGATCAAATCGACCTTGAATTTGCTGACTGCAGTCAGGATTCCCTCCGGCAGGAAGTCGGTTCCCACAACGTATTCGGGCTCCTGATCCAAGCCAGTTTCCGCGGGCAGACACTCTCTCAGTTGCCTAAGCGCCCGCTTGCGCGATGCTCCCTCCCATTCCTCGAGCTCGTCGGCTGCCGCCACCGCCGGTGCGTAGGCCGACAGGCTCCCGGTGGTCGCAGGCATGGGCGGAATCATGTGCAACAGGATCAGCTTTGCCTGCTGCGCCGTGGCCAGTGCCAACGCCAGAGGCAGGGCTTTCGCAGATGCTTTGCCAAAATCGGTCGCAAACAGAATCCTGTGAAACCCAGGTCCATGTGTAATCGCAGCGATGTCTGCCTTAGGACCAATCGTCATCACCGGGCACTGCGCCACGCGCAACAGTTCCTCCGCCACGGAGCCCAGCGCCAGCTTCTGCAGACCTCCGCGCCCTCTTGTGCCGATGACCAGCAGGTCGACGGCTCCCTCCGCGATCACCGTTGTCACCGCTTCTGCGACCGGCCCGTGTTTGACCACGACCGACTCGACGTTCGGCATGGGACCTAGCTCGTCCACCAGGGCCCTGATCCGCCGTTCTGCGTCGATGCGCGCCACGTCGAGTTCTGGCGGGTTCTCCAGAGCCGCGTACTTCCAGTCGGTTTGCAACACATGAATCACCGACAAACGCGCGTGGTTTTCCACTGCCAGCACCAGTGCGTCGCACAGCGCTCGCCGCGAGGCTTCCGAAAAATCTGTGGCCACGAGGATGTGCCGGAAGGCCGCACTTCTCTTTGGTGTTACTGGGGTCTTCAATTCTGCGAATGTCATACGACCTCCTTTACAACACGGACTTCACTTATCTTCACGGCCGGCAGATGCGGTCCGCGCCCGCGGCCTTCTTCTTCTCAGCCCATTGTTCGGTGCGGCCGGCGGCGGGAGTGTCACCGCTTTGACGGGGAGGTGCACCAGCTTTACCTGCGTTCCACCCCAGATCAATTTCATTTCTTTCGAGCATTGGGCGCAAAGCCAGAATCGCTCTTCCAGCGCCGGATTCAGCATTTGCGTCGCGATCTGTACTTCCGGGGTGGGAGCCAGGTAGAAGATCTTCCCCTCGTGGAGATATCGAAATATCTCGGAACACTCGGGATTGGCGCACTTCGACAGCATGGCGTACTCCTGCCAGCCGTACATTCAAAATGCTATTCCCAATCTGCCAGGAGTGAGGTGACGGCAGATACCAAACAGGGTGACCTTCATCACCATCCCTCGATCCATGTGCAGGTTGACTGCACCTCAAATGGGAGTCCCGGAATCCAGGTTGTGGGAATTTTAGAAGTTGCGGTCGCTGACTCTGAATAACGGGACCAAACGCTCGTGCAGTGCCTCGATCGCATGAAACAGTTCGGTGAGCCCACCGGTTCCAAAATCGACTTCCAAAGACTGCAGATCGATGGTCAGATCTTTCGCGATCTGCGTGGCGCGGCGGACCCGGTCCTCTGACAACGTGCTCATTGCCGAATATGGATCGCGACTCTGTTGCTGCAATCCGACCCACATCTGGGCTACCCGCGCCGTCTGTCGCATGCTGTCGACCGCGTTGCGGAAATCGCTCAGGATGCGGGGAGAAAAGTCGCCGGAGACGATAAGTTGTTCCAAAGCCTTCAGTTCCTCAGTAGTCCTCTGCAATCGTTCCGCAATCGACCGGCTGTTTGCCTGATTCTTGTGGGAGTCCATAAATCCAGCTCGCGTTCTGTCCGCCCCGCATTGGAGGCTCTCTCTGAGCCTGAGAGTTGTCAGGGACGGAGCCCTGCTCACCTGTTCTTCATCGGCTAGCTCGCCAGAAAACTTCAGTGCCCCGCCGGTTTAAACTACAATCGCTCCGGAGACGAACATGGGAAGGACATTTCTGGCGAGACTCACTGCGGTTTTCCTGATAAGCGGATTGGTGCAGGTTGGCGCAGCGCAAGCAGTCCAGACGAGCGCGAAGCCGGAGAGCCCAAGCGATGCCGAGATGGCCGAACGTGTACGCCAGGAGTTCCGCCATGCCTGGGAGGGCTACAAGCAATACGCTTGGGGCCACGACGCGCTCAAGCCGCTAAGCAAGAGCTATCACGATTGGTATGGTGTGCCTCTGCTCATGACGCAGGTAGACGGTCTGGACACGATGATCGTGATGGGCCTGAACGACGAGGCAACGCAGACGCGCGAATACATCGTCAAGAATCTGTCGTTCGACCGCGATATTTACGTCAAGAATTTCGAAATCACAATCCGTCTGCTCGGCGGCCTGCTCAGCAGCTACCAACTGACCGGCGACAAGCGTTTGCTCGCGCTGGCCGACGACCTTGGCACGCGGCTGTTGCCCGCCTTCAATTCTCCGACAGGAATGCCGTATGTATATGTCAACCTGAAAACCGGCGCGGTTCGCGGCGAGGTGACGAATCCCGCCGAGGTGGGCACGCTGCTGATCGAGTTCGGCACACTGAGCAAGCTGACTGGGAAACCCGTTTACTATGAGAAAGCCAAGCGCGCTCTGGTCGAACTCTACAACCGGCGCTCGCCCATCGGCCTCGTCGGATCGAGTATCAACGTGAAGACCGGCCAGTGGACCGATCCCGTCAGCCACATCAGCGGCGGCAGCGACTCCTATTACGAATATCTGCTGAAGGCGTGGCTGCTGTTCGACGACAAAGACTGCGAGCGCATGTGGAAGTCGAGCATCGAGGCGGTGAACAAGTATCTCGCCGACCAGGAGCCGACCGGCTTCTGGTACGGACAGGCGAACATGAATACCGGCGCCCGTGAAGGCACCAATTTCGGCGCGCTAGACGCGTTCTTCCCCGGCACGCTGGCTCTATCAGGCGATCTCGATCGCGCAGGGAAACTGGAAAACTCGGCTTACAAGATGTGGACGACCTTCGGCATCGAACCGGAAGAAATGAACTACATGACGATGAAGATCGCCTACGACGGATACGCGCTGCGTCCCGAGATCATCGAGTCCGCGTATTATCTCTACCACTTCAAGAAAGACCCGCGTTACCGCGAAATGGGGCGAACGTTCTTCGATAGCCTGACGAAATACTGCCGCACCGACGTCGGCTACGCCGCACTGAGCGACGTTGAGAAGAAAACAAAAAAGGACGAGATGGAAAGTTTCTTCTTCGCCGAGACCCTCAAGTATTTGTATCTGCTCTACGCCCCACCCGACACCATCGATCTGAGCAAGGTCGTGTTTAATACCGAGGCCCATCCCATCCGAAAAACATGGTAGCCGCGAAGGATCATGTCCCGAAACATTATTTCCCGAAAGATCATGGCAAGATGACCCAAATCCGCTGCGCCGCCCTCCTCTTTGACATGGACGGAGTCCTCATCAACTCCACTCCCGCCGTAGCGCGCGTCTGGCGCCGCTGGGCCATCGAGCACGGATTCAATCCCGAAGAAGTGGTCGCGCGGGCCCACGGTCGTCCCAGTCTTACCACCGTTCGCGAATATCTTCCCAACGCCGACCACGAGGCCGAGAACCGCGAAGTCGAGCGGCGCGAGATCGAAGACCTCGAAGGCGTGGTCCCGCTCCCCGGCGCGCTCGACCTGCTCGCGAGTCTTCCCGGCGACCGCTGGACCATCGTCACTTCCTGCACGCGCCCCCTCGCAGAAGTCCGCATCAAGGCCGCCGGTCTGCCGCTGCCGAAGAAACTGATTACCTCCAACGACATCACGCACGGCAAGCCGCATCCCGAGCCGTATCTGAAGGGCGCTTCCATCCTCGGATTTCCACCCGAGGAATGTATTGTCCTCGAAGATGTCCCCGCCGGAGTCCGTGCAGGCAAAGCCGCTGGGGCGAACGTGATTGCATTCACCACGACGGTCCAGGATTCTGTGTTAAAAGAAGCCGGCGCCGACTGGATCTTGAACAACTGCTCCGACATTCGCGTGCTCGATCACAGCAAGAGTCTAAAACTGGAAGTTCGCAGTGTTCCATGAGTCCTCTGTGATCTCTGTGTCCTCTGTGGTTGTTCCTGTGTTGTTTTGCGAAAGGTGAAATTCATGAAACGCCCTACTCTGCTTATTACTGTCATCCTTCTCCTCTGCTCGACGCTCTTTGCACAATCCAAACCCTCCGCCGACATCGACAAGCGCGTCGACGCTCTCCTCTCCCAGATGACGCTCGAAGAAAAGATCGACTACATCGGCGGCATCAACGATTTCTACATCCGCGCTATCCCGCGCCTCGGCGTTCCCGCCCTGCGCATGTCCGACGGTCCACTCGGCGTGCATGACTACGGCCTCACCACGGCCTATCCCGCGGGAATCGCCCTCGCCGCCTCCTGGGACGCCGACCTTGCCCTCCGCGTCGGCGCCTCGATGGGCAAGGACGCCCGCGCACGCGGCGTCCATTTCATTCTCGGTCCCGGTATGAACATTTATCGCGCCCCCATGTGCGGACGCAACTTCGAATACCTCGGCGAAGATCCTTTCCTGGCGTCGCGTATGGCAGTCGGCCTCGTCGAAGGCATTCAGAGCCAGCAGGTGCTTGCCACCATCAAGCACTACGCTGCCAACAATCAGGAGTTCGAACGCAACAAACTCAGCTCCGACCTGGACGAACGCACTCTGCGTGAAATCTATCTCCCCGCGTTCGAAGCCGCAGTCCGCGAAGGCAAAGCCGGCGCCGTCATGGACTCCTACAATCTCGTCAACGGCGTCCACTCCACTCAGAACCATCACATCAACGTCGACATCCTCAAACACGACTGGGGATTCAATGGCATCGTCATGTCCGACTGGGACGCCACCTACGACGGCGTCGCCGCCGCCAACAATGGCCTCGACCTCGAGATGCCTGCCGGCCGCTTCATGAATAAGGCGACGCTGATCCCCACCATCAAGGAAGGCAAAGTCTCCCAGGCCACCATCGACGACAAAGTCCGCCGCATTCTCCACAAGGCAATCGAATACGGATTCCTCGACCGTCCGCAGACCGACACCGGCATCCCGCTCTATAGCCAAGAGGGCAGGGAAGCCGCGTTGCAGGAAGCGCGCGAAGGCATGGTCCTTCTGAAGAATGACCACAACATTCTTCCTCTCGACAAAACGAAGCTGAAGACCATCGCCGTGATCGGCCCCAATGCATACCCGTCCGTTCCTGGGGGCGGTGGCAGTTCGCAAACGAAGCCCTTCAACTCCGTCAGCTTTCTTGAAGGTGTCAGCAACTATCTGGGAAGCAGCGTCAAAGTGCTCTATGACGTCGACCTTCCTCCGCTCAACGATGTCTTCGACCATTCCGAATTCGTCGTCTCACCCGGCGGCGAGCGCGGCCTCAAAGGCGAGTACTTCGACAACGAAGACCTCAAGGGCGCGCCCGCGATGGTCGTGGTTTCGCCGCATGTCAACTTCAATTGGGGAGACGACAGTTTCGCGGAGGGCCATCCCACGGATCATTTCTCCATCCGCTGGACCGGCTACTTCATTCCCACCAAGACTGACGACTACAAATTCCTGAGCTCCGCCGACGACGGTGTCCGTCTCTTCATCGACGATCAGCAGGTCATCAACGACTGGCAACCTCACTCCGAGACTTTGGATACCTACGCTGCGCACTTCGAAGCCGGCCGCGCCTACAAGATTCGCTTCGAGTACTTCGAAAGCGTTGGCGGCGCGCGCGCCGGTTTCGGCGTAGTCGCAGCTGGAGAAGCCGTTGGACGCGAGACGAAAGCTCTTGCCGCCAAGTCTGACGCCGTCATTATTTGTGTGGGTTTCGATCCCAACACCGAGGGCGAAGGCTCCGACCGTACCTTCGCTCTTCCGGGTGGTCAGGACGAACTCATTCGCCAGATCGCCAGCGTGAACAAGAATTTGATCGTCGTCCTCACTGCCGGCGGAAATGTCGATATGACCAAATGGATCGACAGCGTCCCTGCCCTGCTCCACGCCTGGTATCCCGGACAGAAAGGCGGCACCGCGCTCGCCCAGATTCTCTTCGGCGAATACAGCCCCTCAGGAAAATTGCCCGCATCGTTCGAACGCCGCTGGGAAGACAATCCAACCTACAAAAGCTATTACCCAGCTCCCGGCGAAATGGCCGTGAAATATTCCGAAGGCGTGTTCCTCGGCTATCGCGGCTACGACAAATCCGGCGTAAAGCCGCTCTTCTCCTTTGGCTTCGGACTCTCCTACACGAAGTTCGCGTACAAGAACATCTCCGTTTCATCTGCACAGGGAAATCTGAGCCAGCCAGTGAAGGTTTCCTTCGACGTCACCAACACGGGCACGCGACTAGGCGCCGAGGTTGCCGAACTATACGTCGGCGATTCGCACGCAAGAGTTCCGCGCCCCGTCAAAGAACTGAAGGGCTTTGCACGCGTCAATTTGAAGCCCGGCGAGACGCGCCGCATTACTCTGACGCTCGATCGCCGCGCTTTCTCGTATTACGACGTGGATAAGAAAGACTGGGCAGCCGACCCGGGTAAGTTTGAAATCCTGGTCGGTGGCTCGTCCGACAACCTTCAACTGCGAGCAAGTTTCATGCTGGAGCCCTAGTCGAAAATCAGCCTCAGTTCGGAGTAAACTTGCCACACGCCCCGAGCACTCGAGAGTCAGGAGGAAACCTCATGAAACACAGGCTGATGATCCCCTTCGTCAGTTTGCTCGTACTCGTTACTCTGGGCGCCGCCCAGGACGCTCAACGCGACCAACCCTCTGCCAAATCCCAGGAGCGAATCATCAAAGAAGTTCGCCATGAACTGCTGATGCTCCCCTACTTCGGCGTCTTCGACTACATCGCCTACAAAGTGGACGGCTACAACGTCACGCTGCTCGGTCAAGTCGTTCGTCCCGTCCTCAAATCCGACGCCGAGAACGCCGTGAAACACATCGAAGGCGTCGAGAAGGTCGATAACCAGATCGAAGTTCTTCCGCCTTCCCCCATGGACGACCGTATTCGACGGCGGCTGTTCCGTGCGATCTACGGCTATCCGGCGCTGGAGAGGTATGCTCTCGGCGTGCAGAAGCCGATCCGCATCATCGTCAAGAATGGTCACGTGACCCTGGAAGGCGTTGTGGATAACGATGGCGACAAGAATCTCGCTGGCATTCGCGCCAACGGCGTCTCCGGTACTTTCTCCGTGACCAACAACCTGCAAGTCGTGAAGCCGTAGAGCAAGCCGAATTTTCACAAGAGGTCCTCTCGCTTTTCACGAGGCGGCGCTCTTCGTCGTAGTTTCCTTCCTCGATACTCTCGCCTCGCGCCTTAAGTTCTCCTCCCGCGTATAATGCTCGCGGATTCGACTCCCACCCCAGAGGAGCAATCGGAGGAACACCATCATGAGTCTTCATGCCATGAACCGCCGCACCTTTCTCGAAACCGCGGGCACCGTCACCGCTGCCACTCTGCTGACGAGCCGTCTCGGTTGGGCCGCTGGTGACCACAAGATTGATAAGGTCGGCGTGCAGCTCTACACCGTGCGCGACCAGATGAAAGCCGACTTTGAGGGCACCATCGCCAAGGTCGCACAGATCGGCTACAAGGAAGTCGAATTCGCCGGATACTTCGGCCGCACCGCCCAGCAAGTGCGTGCCGTGCTCGACAAGAACGGTCTCTCCGCGCCTTCCACCCACGTGCAATACGACGAGCTCGACGAGAAGTTTCCCTCGGTCATCGAAACCTCCAAGACCATCGGCATGGATCACATTGTCTGCCCCTGGATCCCCGAGGAACTCCGCAAGTCTCCCGATATCTGGAAGCAAGCCTCCGAGAAATTCAACCGCTGCGGAGAGCAGACCAAGAAAGCCGGCATTCAGTTCGCCTATCACAATCACTGGTTCGAATTCCTTTCCGTCAACGGCAAGCTTCCCTACGACGAACTTCTCCACGCCTGCGACGCCAATCTGGTGAAGATGGAACTCGATCTTTGCTGGATCACCGTCGGCGGCAGCGACCCGCTCAAGTACTTTGACCTCTATCCCGGACGCTTCCCGCTCGTGCACGTCAAAGACATCAAGAAACTGCCGCCCGTCACGCAAGCCGGGACGCAGGACTTTGGCAGCTCTCTTAAAGACATGACCGAAGTCGGGAGCGGCATCATCGACTGGAAAAAGATTTTCGCGCAGTCCGACAAGGCGGGAATCAAGCACTACATCGTCGAACACGACAATCCAAAACAGCCATTCGACAGCATCAAGACCAGCTACGAATACTTGAACAAGCTGCGCTGGTAGATCTCGCTTCGATGCCTGGTTTTGGCTCGTCGTCGCGAGCGCCGCCACAGATCGGCATGGTTCGCGCCGCGAGGGTTTCGCAGCCGTGGGGACACGTACCGAAGTAACGAGCGCCTGCGGACTCTCTTGTGTCAGTTTGGAGAGAGTGGCGAGATCAAACAACGGCGGCTACATCGATTGGGACGAGGGACGCGAAGGCTACACCAGCACGCCGTCCAAATACATTCCCGTAGTCCCCGTGCAGAAGCCTGCCAAAAGAGCCACTGGACAACGTCATCTGCTGACTATTCGTGGAGAAGAGCGCCTGGGAAGCTTAGTCGCAGCTGCCGGAACCATCTGGGCAGTGTATGTTGCAACCGTAGACTACAACAATCTCTGGCGCATGCAGATCATGCCGCCGGGCCCGGTAGAGATTTGTGCCCTGGGGATTCTGGCCTGGCTCCACGGCAAGTGGCGCCGGTCCACCAAAGTCGACTGAGCGGCAGCAACGTTCGCCAAAACGAGCAAGCTCAGCAGGCCGATTCCAATAAACACTGCAGCTCATCTTTTCCCGAACGGATCTTCCAGCGACACCGTCTGTGGCGTGAACAGTTCCGCACCGTTCTCTGTGATGTGCATGTCGTCTTCGATCCGGATGCCGAACTCGCCCCGAATGTAAATGCCCGGCTCATTGCTGGTGGTCATGTTGGCCTGCAGCTTGACCGGATTGCCGCGCACAAGATAAGGCCACTCGTGGCCATCCATGCCCATGCCGTGGCCCAGGCGATGGGTGAAGTATTTGTAGTCCGGTCCGTACCCTGTGTCGGTGATCACTTTGCGCGCCGCCGCATCCACCGCGCCGCACTCCGCACCCGGACGCGCGGACGCCAGCGCCGCCGACTGCGCGCGGAGCACAATGTCGAAGACGCTCTTCATCTTGTCGGAGGCCTTGCCAAGAACGTACGTGCGCGTGATGTCGGACTGATATCCCTCGACCGCACATCCGCCATCCATCAGAACGATCGTGCCCTCGTGCACCGCCTGCGGCGTCACCGAACCGTGGGGAAATGCCGAGAACTCGCCGACCTGCACATCCGCGCCGCCGGGAAAGCCCAACTGTTCGTGCGCCTTCTGCACGAGCGCTTGCAGTTGCGGTTGCGTCATTCCGTCTTTGACGGCCAGATACGCCGCCTCGTAGGCCGCGAGCGTCACGTGCGCTGCCAAGCGCATGAGTGCGATTTCGTTGGCGCTCTTGATCATCCGGCAGCCGGCGGTCACCGGAGTCGCGCTCACGATTGTGGCCTGCGGCGCAGCATTGGCAATACCATTCGCGAAGACGAAGCGCACTGTCTCTTCGATCCCGAGCTGGCCGCTGGCGATGCCGCGTTCTTTCAGTCCCTGCGCGACGCGCTGGTACGGGCTTTCGTCCTCCTGCCACACGCGCACATCGGCCTGCTCGCCATCCGGGGAGTTGGCGATCTGCTCGCGCGCCCGTCCCTCTTCAAACGCCGGACACACGTAGAACGCCGCGCCCTTGGCCGGGAGGACCAATGCGAACGTGCGCTCCCCGCCCCACCAGCGGATACCGGTGAAGTAACGCAACGACGTGCCTTCCATCAGCACGATGGCGTCGAGCGCATTCTCGCTCGTCAGTTTGCGGGCGCGCTCCTGACGTTCGTGGCGCTCTTCCCGCGTGATGGGCGTGGCCTCGCTCTTGCTAGACTTCAGTCGGGCCAGCGATGGCGGCAGGGAAGCCTCGTCCGCACCCTCCACTGCAGCCGCGACCAGAGAAGACGAACCTATCGCCGCTCCCGCCGCTACACTGCCCACTTCAAGGAATCGTCGCCGCGAGATCATGAACCCTCCCAGATCGGGGAATGCAATCCGGCCATTATAGGGGGATTTTGCGATTCTCGAATATCGATGGCGGACGCGGGCAGTCTCACGAGCATTACCACGAAGGACACGAAGTCACACGAAGGAAGCAGATGCCGAGAATCCCTTCGTGATCCTTCGTGTCCTTCGTGGTTCAAGCACTTCGATTCTGATTTTCATATATACCTACTATAATATACGTACAACAATATACGTACTTACCAAAGGGGATTCTGACCGCCCAAAAGCTGCCTTGCTTGTCACCCAGGATGCCCTTTCCGGGGCCGGAAACGCCCCTGGCGTCGACGATCGATTCGGGGATCAAGGGAGCCTTCGTCCGCGCAAAAACTAATCGTCCTGGAGCCTCCCAGGGCCCTCCTACGACTTTTCAACCACTTGCACGAAGACTCAATGACTTACGGAAGATGCTATGTTGGACTACTTCGTTTCTTGCCTCGCACACCTTCATGGAATCCGGTTTCCAATGCGCTGCCTGCGGAGAATGGAACACGACTTCCGTCGACGAGTCCGCTGGGCGCAGGCAGAGTTACATCGAAGATTGCCAGGTTTGCTGCAAGCCGAATGTTCTGCGCGTGGAGTATGACATTTCATCGCAGGAATTCTTTATCGGCGCGGAGCTGGAATAGGGAAGCGGGCTTCGGGACCTCAGACCTCAGACCTCAGACCTCAGACCTCAGACCTCAGACCTCAGACCTCAGACCTCAGACCTCAGACCTCAGACCTCAGACCTCAGACCTAGATCCTCTCCCTGGAATCTTTCACCACTTGGTCGAGGGTCCGACGTCTGACGTCCGAAGTCCCAAGTGCTCGCGCTCGTCCACAGGTCGCGCTATAGTTGGCTGCTCGCTACAGGGCAGGGCCCAGGCACAGAGAGGACTGATCGCAATGACTACAGGGTACAGCGCGGGCAGAATGGTCGCTCACAACATGGTGACCACGCAGTTTGAGATTGACGGCTTTCGCGTGACGCGCACGCTGGGAGTGGTGCGCGGCATCGTGGTGCGTTCGCGGTCGATTTTCGGAACCATCGGCGCTGGGCTACAGACACTGGTCGGCGGCAACATCACGCTGCTCACCAACCTGTGCGAGAAGACGCGCCAGGAAGCATTTGATCTCATGCTGCAGCACGCCGCCGAGTTGGGAGCGAATGCCGTGGTCGGCGCACGCTACGACGCCACCGAAGTGATGCAGGGCGTCACCGAAGTGCTGGCCTACGGGACGGCCGTGTTCGTGGAACCCGCGAAATGAAAACCACGGAGGATACGGAGGACGCAGAGTGAAGGGAACAAGACCACGCGGGAAGCGAGCGGAAGCGACTCCCAGCGGAATCTCGGTGACCTAACTTCCCCCGCGCCCCTGGCGTCTTCCGCGGTTTTCATCTTTTGTTTTGCTCACTCTTTGTAGAAGAAACCTGCGACGAGCGCTGCAAGGATTGCGCCCAGCCACATCTCGATCATCCAGCCAAAGGGAAGGGCGCGGCCGACAGCAGACCATGTGGCCTGCGCGAAGTTCTCCGGGAAACCGGCAAAGAAGCCAACCACGAATCCGATCTTCAGAGCCGTGCCGGGACCGGGTCCCAGGCCCTGACGCGCCCAGGCGTACAGATGCGCGACCGCGATGGCCAGGATAAATACGAGCACGGTCCACTGGGCTACGAAGTAGGGGTAGCGCGGGGTTTTGAGGAAATGCCCAGCATTCTGGGCCACCACATAGCGCGCACCGGTGATAAACCGATACACAAAAAAATTCCACAGGTTCCAGACCACGCCTCCCGCCAAGCCGCCCAACCAGATTCTGCCTCTATTGAGTGCCATATCGCCTCCTTGATGGTGCGTTGAGAACAGGGCCCGTAACGGTATGCGCGGAAGTGTACACCAAATCGTTAGCCAGCGAACTGCCGGGCTCCCCGGCAACATCGCTTTGCGCCGCCTTCCAATGTGTTTGGGGTTTTAAGCGCGAGACTTTCTGATCCAGAATCCAATCCCGGCGAAGATCGAAAGGATGAGGAGTATTCCTATGGACTCCCCGAGCATATAGGGTAGCTGCCACGCTGCGAACAGCGCGAGGAAAACGACCATCACCAGCCACAGAACCGCAGGAAGGATCATCAAGACCTTCGTGACACCGCTGAAGAGGGGCTTATCCTTTGGCGTGCGCGCGATGAGAACGGCCAACATAACTCCGAGAATTAGCGTGGGCAGTGTGGCAGCCATCAGCGCCTAGTCGGACCATTCAATTCGTGTTTCAGCCTTGGGGCGACCCATCCTACCACCTTCAAGGTTGCCGACTTGCTGGACCACTATCAGGAAGGTGTGTTTCAACATTTCGTCCTGCCACGTGTTCCGATACGTGATCGCGAACTTTTGACCGTCTGTCACCAAGGCAGCCGTGGGAGCGCATGCCGCGTCAGGTCTGTTCTGCCAGGCCTGACGCAGCGCTGCTTCCGGTACTCTTGGACTAATCACACCGCTTGCCTGCATGTTTTCGTTGCCTATCATCAGTTGAAATGGTAGCCCGGTTTTCGCCTTTGTCAAACCGCACGCTGCGCGCCAAGGTCGATCGCGGGCGATACGACCGGCTCTGACCTAAGCCGCGGTGGAGAGCCCGTGAGCCGAGAGCTGCGCCTGGAAGTGGCGCGCCGCCTGCTCCTCGTTGCAGTTGAGCAGGCCGCTGATCCGTATTTGCGGGTCTTCCCCGTCCTTCGCGTCGGTCCTTGTCAGTCGGTACTCCATCTCAAGCCCATTGACGCGCTGCTTGATCGGCTCCGCCAACCGCAGATTGGGGATTCCCGAGATGAGTCTCCGCAGCAGCATTTCTTCAGCCTTGGGTTCCATGTCTTGGCCCTCCATAGCCGGATTTGACCCCATCGGGGCCTAGGAGTCAATTGGAGGGCACGGATATTTCGGGGCTCTAGTCGAGCCGGATGTAGGCTGGCTCGTCCAAAGGCCTTTCGCCGTCGTCCTGGCGCACCTTAGGCATTCGCCGACGGATCTGTGCATTTGCCTGTGAGCGGCGCGAAAACCCAGATTTATCCGCCCGATCCTATCTTTTCCACAAGAAAATCCGCGCCAGTCGCGGAGATCAAGAGAAATCGTAGCGAATGAATAGCGAAAGAACCTTGAGCATAAACACAACTGCTTGTGGTCCTCCGATTGGTTAACCACAAGCCTTCGTATTTTCCAGAATCAGTTCGGGAGTGGGACCGTCACCTTCAAGTTTCTTCTTGACAATAAACGACTTACGGCTAAGATGTGGTACAAAGTGGTACAAAGTAGAACGAAGAGTAAGGCCGTGGGAGCCAGGAGCTGAAAACGAGGAGCCGGTGGGAAACCGACCCAAAAGCACGACAAACAGCCCGAATCGCCCGACCTGGATCGAACTTTGCGCCGCTTTTACCTCCCTTGTTGCTGTCGTTAAGGTTGCGTGCCAAGCGAGCCTATTCGCAATCTCGCAAAAAGCGCGAGATTGTTCGCGCGGCACGCCCAGATCCTTCGGACGCAAAAGCAGCGTCCTCGGGATGACAGATCGAGAAATTACACATGTTTCGCGGCAATCATCCAACCCGGGTCGACGAAAAAGGACGGCTCAAGGTCCCGGCCGAGTTCAAGCGGGTGATCGACGAGAAATACGGAACGCAATTTTACATCACAAGTCTGGATGGCAAGGTTGCTCAAGTGTATCCCTTCGAGGAATGGGAGCGGATCGAGCAGAAGCTGGCCGGGCTCTCCAATTTCAATCCTACGAAGAAGAGATTTCTGGATCGGACGAACTACTACGGGCAGCAGGTCGAGATGGACGGGCAGGGGCGGTTGTTGCTGCCGCAGTTGCTGCGCGAAGCGGGACAGATCAAGGGCGAGGTAGCGGTTCTGGGCAACTTGACTTATCTCGTGGTCAGGAACCTGGAGCTGTTCAAGAAAGAGATCGAAGAAGAAAAGTTCACGCCTGACGATGAGAAGACGCTCGACGAACTGGGCATCTAGTGGGCGAGG